>Ga0209396_1000728_pt1 | contig 38012 bp, 24 predicted proteins | sample GOMGulsemesocosm_6_FD_184638 | JGI IMG/M metagenome (GOLD analysis project Ga0209396, IMG submission 184638) | Methane-oxidizing microbial communities from mesocosms in the Gulf of Mexico - GOM8C Gulf of Mexico (SPAdes) (version 2) | ecosystem: Environmental > Aquatic > Marine > Cold seeps...
CTGATTTAAAAATATATTTTAATCTTGATTTGATTGTTGATGTTACGGTAATTGATAATTCGGCATATCTTAAAAATGCCTTTTTGAATAATATTTTTTCAATACAGGCGCAAACTGCTCCATTACCTTATATAGCTAATACACCAGGATCTTGGACAACAACTAGTACATGGGAATATGGTAATGTTTGGGATATTACAAGTTTACCAAATAAAGATTGGGCAATTGTTCAGGTGACTAATAATTCAAAAGTTACTACAACGGCAAGCCATACACATTTAGGATTGTTGGTAGATTCAGGGTCTGAGTTAGAAATACAAAACGATCAGTTATTAAATAACACGAGTTACTTAAAGTTAGATGGTCAGATTGATTTAGTAGGGGAGTCGCAATTAATTCAAACAGCAAACTCTGATTTAGATGTTACTAGTGCAGGATATTTAGAGCGTGATCAGCAAGGGCAGACTAGTATCTACAATTATAACTTTTGGTCAAGCCCGGTAAATCCTGTAAACGCTACAGCGAATAATACGGATTATTCCATAGCTGGTATTTTAAAAGATGGAACAACGGCTGCTACGCCACAAACCATAACATTTGATACTGGAGGTTATGATGGAGTTGCAGGAGCACCAATTACATTAGCGGATTATTGGATATTTAAGTATGTGAATAAAATTGATCTATATGCGAATTGGATGACTGGTCATATTCGCTCCACAGGAACATTAAAAGTAGGAGAGGGCTATACTCAAAAAGGAACAGGTTCAGCTGCTTCAACACAAAACTATGTTTTTTCAGGTAAGCCGAACAACGGAATAATTCAACATACTATAGGAGCCAATAATGTTTATTTGGTAGGTAATCCGTATGCTAGTGCTTTGGATGCTAATCAGTTTATAAATGACAATCTGGGAAGTGTAGAAAACGCTGGAGATGTTATAGGAACAGGGTCCTCAACAGGAGCCTTGTATTTCTGGGAGCATTTTTCAACAAATAACAGTCATGTTTTTGCTGCCTATGAAGGAGGATATGCAACGTATAATTTAGCAGGAGGTGTTATAGCTATTCCTGACCCAGATGTGTCATCAAATGGAGCAGGAACTATCCGTCCAGGCCGTTATGTACCAGTAGCTCAAGGATTCTTTGTTCAAGGAAGTCCAGCTGGTGGAACAATTGAATTTAATAATGGTCAGCGCGCTTATAAACGTGAAGCAATAGCTGCAGATGATTCTGTATTTACCAAAACAGCATCAGCAGAATCTACTTCATCAACATCAACTAATACAGCTGATCTTCAGAGAATGTATTTTAAATTTACTACTCCAGAAGGGCCACAACGAGAGTTGTTATTAGCTGTAAAAGAAGGATTAGCAGATGGAATGAATTACGGTTATGATGCTAGAATGTTGGATGATCAAGTAACTGATTGTGCATGGGTATTAAAAGGAGAAACAGATATAGCAGATGAAAAACTAGTCATTCAGGGAATAGGTGCTATTTATGAAGATTTAGAGTTGCCATTACAAATAAAAGTTGGAACAGAAGGTATTTGTAAGTTTGAAGTAGGGGATGTATCAGATTTAGATCCATCACTAGAAGTATATTTCTTGGATGCAGTATTAAACTTAGCCACGAAATTAGAAGCTGGATTGCCAGTAGAATTCAACTTAGCATCGGGAGAATATAACAATCGTTTTTATGTGGTATTTAAGGCCGCAGAAGTATTAGCAATTGATGATATTGAAACTATTTCAGATGATTTGGTAGTATTTTATAATACAACTACGGGAAGTATAAGTATTAGTGATTCATCTGTATTTACTGCTAAAAACGTTAGTTTATACAATGTGTTAGGACAAGAGGTTCTAAAGAGTAGTACCAGTTATACTAATGTTTCTGAAATTGCAATTCCAGTTCAAGTTGCTACAGGAACGTATCTAGTAACTTTTGACTATAATAATGGTACTACGATAACTAAGAAACTAATAATTAAATAAAGGAGTTATGTTAACAATAAGTTATGTCTACGTTGGTTTAAGTGTATTCTTATTAGTATTGATAATAAGAATAATACAAAAAGAAAAAAGAAATGAAATTCGACGTTATCATGGTATTATAAAGAAAAATAAAGATAATTAAGATTTTTTTCATGCTTTAAATTGGGTTTAAAGTATATTAATTCGGGAGAAAAGGTCAGCTGAGGAGCTGGCCTTTTCGTTTGGCATGAATAATCACTTACGACATTAGGTATTCATGAGTTTTTGTATGATTTACATGAGTTTACAATGAGTACTTTTTACTCTAATGATAGAGTTTCAGTGTACTTTTACAGCATGTTAAAATGAATTACTCATAAGTGGAATCAAGATGTATTAAATGTTGATTATGTTGTATTTTAAAAAGCCAATTTTAGTAAAACAATTTTTTTATGCATCAAGAGCGCTCTACTTTTGGAGTGTAAATAGATTGAGATAAATGTTTTTTACAATGAATAAGAACAAGTAATAATTAAGATTTTTTTCATGCTTTAAATTGGGTTTAAAGTATATTAATTAGGGAAGAAAGGTCAGCTGAGGAGCTGGCCTTTCTGTGTCTAATAAACTGAATCCTATGGATTTACTATGTTTTTAATCCGGTTTTTTTATCAATGCAATACTGTATTACATCGGATATATGTGTCGTTTTATCTAAAATATAAATAAATATTTGTGTATAAAAACAAACATATGTTTATTCACGCAAATTATTAACCCGATTATAATTAACATTTATGAACCCGATTAAATTAAACTATATTTATATAGTTGAACAGCCACCGCTGTGTCAAAAATTAAAATCTTCACATTCAAATTTTCACACCAAAACTTTTAATATTCTGTTAAGAATAGAATAAAATCGTTCACAACTTTTATGCATTAGCATATACATTTATTTAATTTCAGTGGTTTGAAATAACGTACCTATGTAAGGTTGCGAACGAATTCCTTTTTCTTTTATTTAATTAATCAATAAGTTAAAAATGAAGAAATTATTACTTTTATTATTGTTGTTATCAAGTTATATTAGTTTTTCACAGTATAATATAGCAACAGAAAACGGAAACACTATTAACACTTGTGCTGCCACTTTAGTAGATTCAGGTGGAACAGGAGGAGACTATTTAGTTAGCGAAAATTATTCTGTAACATTCTGTTCAACTAGCCCAGGGCAGACAATTCAAATAGATTTTACAGCATTTGATATAGAGTCTGGATTTGATTTTGTTAACATTTATGATGGAAATTCTATAGCAGCTCCATTATTAGCATCTTATACTGGAGATACAATTCCAGCTGCGGCTATCGGAACTACTGCAAATGCTACGGATTGTTTAACCTTTGAATTTATATCTGATGCTATTGTTCCAGATGTAGGATTTGAAGCAACAATTAGTTGTACTGCACCAGTAACTGGTCCTATAACAATGCAAAACGGGAGTAGCTCGGTTTGCACTGGAACTTTTATGGATTCTGGAGGGTTTGGAGATTATATTGCTAATGAAAATTTTATCTATACGCTTTGCCCTTCAACAGCTGGTCAAGCTATAGAACTTAATTTTTCAGATATCACAATAGATGCAACGGATACGTTAATAATATATGATGGAAATTCAACTGGAGCATCTGTTTTGTCAACCTTTAGTGGAGTTTGGGGACTCAATAATATTGTTCTAACAGGAACAACAGCGAATGCAACAGGTTGTTTAACAATTGAATTTGTGTCGGATGCTACTTGGGAATCGGCTGGATGGAATGCAACTATAGACTGTGTTGTTCCAGTAACTCCTCCTTATTTAATGCAAACAACCAGTGTGAGTACATGCTCGGGTACTTTTGCAGATTCTGGCTACTTTGGTACTTATAGTGCTAACGAAAATAATGTAATGACTATTTGTCCAACAGTTGTAGGACAAGCAGTAGAGTTAGATTTTTCGGATATAACCATTGATGCAACGGATACTATGACAGTTTATGATGGGAACTCAACTGGAGCTCCTGTTTTAGCTATTTTTAGTGGTGTATGGGGATTAAATAATATTGTTTTAACCGGTACAACAGCTAATGCAACAGGTTGTTTAACAATAGAGTTTGTGTCTGATGCTACAACTCAGACTCATGGTTGGTTGGCGACTATAAATTGTGTAGCTCCAGTAACACCACCTTATTTGATGCAAGATGCTATTATAAATACTTGTTCGGGGCAATTTGCCGATTCAGGATATTTAGGTAATTATAGTGCTAATGAGAATTACACGATGACTTTTTGTCCAGATACTCCAGGTCAGGCCATGCAATTGGATTTCACAAGTTTTACTACGGATAGAGAAGATTACATGGTCATTTATGATGATAATGTTGTAAACTATGAAACTGTTTTGGGTACTTATAACGGATCAAGTCTTGCAACTCCTTTTACGGTTACTGGAACAACTTCTAATGCTAGTGGTTGTTTAACAGTAACTTTTGTATCTAATAATAATGCTTTTGAAGACTTAGGTTGGTTGGCTGATATTAGTTGTGTTGTACCTGTAGGTCCATCAGCATGTCAAGGAACCAGTAATGGTGTTTCAACTGCAGGGTGTGCCGCGGTGGTTTCTGGAGGTTTAGGTCTTGGGAATATTGATCCTACACCAGTTAGCTGTGTAGCAGCATCTACGTGTACCGATATTGAAGCTAATTATTTAGATTTGGGTGATACCTCAGATTATAGAGTAGAATCTATAGCTTACGCTCCACCTTATCAATTTGATTGTTTAAAAGTACCAGTTAGTGTTGGTACTGATGATGTATGGTCTCCTCCTGTAAACCTGCCTTTTGATTTTTGTTTTTATGGGAATACATATAGCCAATGTGTGATTGGATCAAACGGTACTATATCATTTGATTTAACAAATAATACACCAGGAGGAAGTGCAGGATATAGTTATGCTAATAGCTTACCAAGTGTTGTAGGTGATTTATTTGAAAATACCATTTATGGAGTGTACCATGATTTAGATCCTTCAAAAGGTGGAGAAGTAGGTTATGAATTAATTACTTTAAATACAGGGTGTAGAGCATTAGTAGTAGCTTGGCATGATGTGCCAATGTTTTCAAATAACGCCCTTTTATTTACTGGTATGATGGTATTGTATGAAAACACAAATATCATTGAAGTATATATTGAAGAAAAAAATATTGATGGTACATGGAATGGTGGAAATGCTATTGTAGGGGTTCAAAATGTTGGAGCTACACAAGCGGTAGTTCCGACAAATAGGAATGGTTTGGATGCAGATTGGACTACTACAAACGAAGCATGGCGTTTTGTTCCAGATGGGACATCAATAACTACTTTGGCTTGGTATGAAGGACCAACAGCTACAGGCGCGGTAATAAGCACAGCACCAACCTTAAATGTTTGTCCAATAACTACAACAACCTATACTGCTGAAGTTACGTATACATTATGTGATGGTTCAGTGATTACAGATACGGAATCTACAACTGTGGCTGTTGAAAGTTGTGCTACAGATGTTGATTTTGATGGTAATAATGACTTTATTGATGCCACTTCTTTTATGGGAGGTTACGGTGCCGCTACGCAAATGTCCTGGATACATTTGGATACCAATTTTGGAATACCTGTGGGAGTTAATGGTAATGGAAATACTGCTGTAGGAGGTTTAAATAGTGTAAATGCAACCGGTGTTATAAATGCAGCAGGAACTTCTGCAACTGTGGGAGGAGTATCTGCAAAATTAGATAATGCTAATGATAGTTTGATACTTACGTTAGATCATACCGTTCCTTTAGGAACAACAATAATTGTTTCTTTAGCAAAAGATAGAAATCAGGGGGACATCGCTATATCTGACGGAACAAATACAGTAAATTTTTCTGCAGGACCAAATGATGTCTTACAGCATATAAATTTTGTAACAGGTCAAGCAACGAATACATTAATATTTACGAGAAATGATGCTGATAGTAACAATAGAGTTTGGATAGATGGTGTAGACTATAGTTATATCTCTGGAGGAGATGCAATGGTTATGGGGCAGCCTAATAATAAGCTTTGGATTGATATAGCAGGAACATTAAGTGGTTCTGTAGTGACTAATACTGGAACTTTTACGGTTACAACAACTACTACTATTCCAAATGATTTATGGGCACATGTTTGCTCTGTTTATGATGGTGCTAATTTGAAACTATACATCAACGGAGTAGAAGAAGCAAGTGTAGCCATTGGAGGAGTTAATTTAGATGTAGATACCTATCGTTACGCAATTGGTAAGGATTCAGAATTTGATAATTGCTATTTTAATGGTTTCATTCAAGAATCTCGTGTATATGACCTTGCTTTAACTGAGTCACAATTAAGAGAACAAATATATCAACCAATTCAAAACAATGGAGGTAATGTACATGGAAGTGTGGTACCTAAAGATATAGATGGTGGATCACTATCATGGAGTAATTTAGTATTGTATTTAGAAATGAATGCAGTTGTTGCTGGTGTTACATCGGATACTTCTGGATCAGGAGTTTTAGCAACAGTTTATAATGTGGCCACAGTACAAAATAAAACGGCTCCAATTCCTTATGTGGCTAACGCTTCTGGAACTTGGACGACTACTGGAACATGGATAAATGGATCAGAGTGGGATATAGAAAACTTGCCTAATAAAGACTGGGCAATTGTACAAGTAACAAATAATGCCAAAGTAACCACTACTGCAAGTCATACACATTTAGGATTGTTAGTAGATTCAGGGTCTGAGTTAGAAATACAAAACGATCAGTTGTTGCAAAATACTAGTTATATAAAGTTAGATGGTCAGATTGATTTAGTAGGGGAGTCTCAATTAATTCAAACTACCAATTCTGATTTAGATGTTACCAGTGCAGGATATTTAGAACGTGATCAGCAAGGGCAGACTAGTATCTACAATTATAACTTTTGGTCAAGTCCGGTAAATCCTGTAAACGCTACAGCGAATAATACGGATTATTCCATAGCTGGAATTTTAAAAGATGGAACTACAGCAGCTACGCCACAAACCATAACGTTTGATACTGGAGGTTATGATGGAGTTGCAGGAGCACCAATCACTTTAGCGGATTATTGGATATTTAAGTATGTGAATAAAATTGATCTATATGCGAATTGGATGACTGGTCATATTCGCTCAACAGGAACATTAAAAGTAGGAGAGGGGTATACTCAAAAAGGAACAGGTTCAGCTGCTGCAACACAAAACTATGTTTTTTCAGGAAAACCTAATAATGGTGTAATTCAACATACGGTTGGAGCCAACAATGTATATTTAGTTGGGAATCCGTATGCTAGTGCTTTGGATGCTAATCAGTTTATAAATGACAATTTAGCTAGTGTAGAAAGTGCAGGAGATGTTATAGGAACAGGATCGTCAACTGGGGCTTTGTACTTTTGGGAACACTTTTCAACAAATAGTAGTCATGTTTTTGCAGCGTATGAAGGAGGATATGCGACGTATAATTTAGCAGGAGGTGTTATAGCTATTCCTGACCCAGATGTGTCATCAAATGGAGCAGGAACTATCCGTCCAGGCCGTTACGTACCAGTAGCTCAAGGATTCTTTGTTCAAGGAAGTCCAGCTGGTGGAACAATTGAATTTAATAATGGTCAGCGCGCTTATAAACGTGAAGCAATAGTTGGAGATGATTCTGTGTTTACCAAAACAGCATCAGCAGAATCTGCTTCATCAACATCAACTAATACAGCTGATTTACAACGAGTGTTTTTTAAATTTACTACTCCAGAAGGGCCACAACGAGAGTTGTTATTAGCTGTAAAAGAAGGTTTAGTTGATGGAATGAATTACGGTTATGATGCTAGAATGTTGGATGATCAGGTTACAGATTGTGCATGGGTATTAAATGGAGAAACTGTGGAGTCTTATGAAAAACTAGTCATTCAGGGAATAGGTGCTATTTATGAAGATTTAGAGTTGCCATTACAAATAAAAGTTGGAACAGAAGGAATTTGTAAATTTGAAGTAGGGGATGTATCAGATTTAGATTCATCATTAGAAGTATATTTCTTGGATGAAGCATTAAACTTAGCCACGAAATTAGAAGCTGGAATACCAGTAGAATTCAACTTAGCATCGGGAGAATATAACAATCGTTTTTATGTGGTATTTAAGGTCGCAGAAGTATTAGCAATTGATGATATTGAAACTATTTCAGATGATTTGGTAGTATTTTATAATACAACTACGGGAAGTATAAGTATTAGTGATTCATCTGTATTTACAGCTAAAAACGTTAGTTTATACAATGTGTTAGGACAAGAGGTTCTAAAGAGTAATACCAGTTATACTAATGTTACTGAGATTGCAATTCCAGTTCAAGTTGCTACAGGAACATATCTAGTAACTTTTGATTATAATAATGGTACAAAAATAACTAAGAAGTTGTTAATTAAATAAAGAGCTATGATAACAATAAGTTATATCTGTATTGGATTAAGTTTACTTTTATTAGTAGTTGCTATTAAAATTATGCGCTACAAAGAAAAAAAAAGAATCCTTCGTTATCATGGAATAACTAAAAAAAGAATGTTTAGAGTTTAATGTGTGATTTGGGTAATTATCATGTTAACTAGAGTGAAAAGACCGGCTGGGGAGCTGGTCTTTTTTTTATTAATTCATATGAAATCTATGAAAAAAAGATCAAAAATACAATTTTTATCAAGAGCTAATACAATATTATCATAAGTTCTATAGTACTGATTACGAATGCTTATGTTTGAAATATAAAATTGAAAGATATTTTTTTCAGCATTATAAAATTCGGGTTTTATGTTAGGTGCTGTTAATTATCGGGTAGAAAAGACCAGCTGGGGAGCTGGTCTTTTTGTTTGTTAAAAACTATAATTAACTAACAATTAGTTAAAGGTGATACTATATTAACCTAGTTGCTGTAGTTATCATTATTAATCACTTATTTAGGCGAAATGTAATTATTTATTTAACTTTTATCAACCCTTAATTTGCTTATTATGAAATTAAAATTATGCTGTTTTATTGCTTTTATATTGCTTGGTAGCTTTGTAAGAGCACAAGAAAATAGAGATCCTCATGTATGTCATCCACCTACAATTGATCGTTCTATTAAAAATGATTTATCAAACAAAGCTTTAGCAAGTAATGCTATAGCAGCCACTGGAACAACGGCATACACACAAAGTATACATAATGTAATTGCTAAATGGGAAACAGGAAGTTATAGTAATTATAGAATAGGTACTGCACCCGGATTACAAGATATTCGTTGGGGGCAAGGTATTAGTGCCGCTTCAAAGTACACAGGGGGTCATAGTTATGAAGAATTAAGAATAGAGGCCATAGCATTAGGTACCACATTTAATTTAGGTGAAACCTTTTATATTACCTTGGATAATGGTTTAGCTACGGAATGGGTTTCTCCAGCTTTAGCTTTTAATTGGGAAAATTTAGGTGATTCAAGTAATAATATAAATATAATTGTAGAAACGAATTATGGGCTTGGAGGATTTGGACCTTATACTACTGCTGAGGAGACAAAAATGATGGAGTTTTATGATTTGGTAAACCCAATAGTAAAAGATGTTTTTGGCCCGCCTTCTAGAAATCATGATATAAATATTGTTAATGATTCCTATGCACAAGGAGTTAATATTTATTATAATGGGCCTAATCAGGTAAGTTCAACTTTTAATTTAAATGCTGATGGTGATTTGGATCAACCTCGTTTAATGATTCATGAATTAATTCATGCATATCGTGATAATGTTGGGGTTTCAAGTGATTCAGAATGGCATTATGAACCTCTTTTAAATGGTTTTGAAGAAGGAATGTCTGAAGCTGTTGCAATTATTGTAATGGACAAATTTATTGAATTGTATCCAGGTTTTTTTAGTGGAGATGAATTTAAAATTCATTGGAATCATTCTAGAGGGATGCCGTTTTCATGGGATTATGATTTTCAAAATCATGAACAAGTTAGTAACAAAGATTATTTTAGTAGTGATATAGCTACAGGGAGTCATTGGGTGCGTTACGGTACAGGAGCAACAGCCTTTAGAAAAATGTATATAGAAGATCCTGATGTTTTTAAAAAGTTTAATGCTGAGTATTATGACAGATTAAATGCAGACCATACTTTAATCCCTAATAGAGATTTAGTAGTAGATATTTTTGAAACAGTAACCACAGAAGTAGAAAGAACACCTGTTGGAGATTGGATTAATGATCAGAGAATATTGGATTGTGACACTGATATAGAGAAGAAAGTGTTTATGTTAACATTCACAAATTTATCATGGCAATCCTTTACGCAAGATAACAGAATGTTTTTTATGGAGACTCACCAAAATGGTTTAGAGTGGAAGTGGACATCATCAGATCAGGCTGGTGCAACGGAAATTGATGCAGGAGCTGCTAGTACTGAAAAATGGGGTTGGACACATCAATTAAACAATACACCAGGAGAGTTTAAAACCATACAAGATTGGGATAACACTCAATACGGTGCTGGTAAACCAATAATTAATGATTATCATGGTTTATATGATGGAACAACTCTTTCAGGCCCTTATCAAGGAGCAAATCCATATAATTCATTTGATGGATTAACATTTGATGCTGCAGGTCCTTTTACTCGTGATTTAATGCAAAATCAAACATATTCAGTAGGTTCAGAGCCAGGAAAAAGAGCATTGGCTGTTGGAAGTCAACAAATGTACACTTCAACTGCAAGTGATGCTATTTTTTGGCCACCAGGAATTATATCGGATAGAAAAATTACAGATTTAAATCAATCAGGATTATATCGTTGGGAATTGGATTTTAATGATTCACAAGGGCCAACAGTCAGCAATTCTTATTTTAGACTTTTAGGAGATGATTTTATAGATATTCAAGGTGTTTTTGGAGGAATCTATAGTGATACAGCAGATTTAATAGAAGGGAAATTAATTATTGAACATGAAAATCATGGTGAAGAAGCAGATATAATTATCAATAATAATTCATTTAAAACATTACGTACTTGGGCATCTGTTCCAGAAATAGATGTAAACAGACAAGGAGGAAGACCTGACAGACAATATTCTGAACCGGGTAAAACACATGCTATATATATTAGTGATGATTGTACTGAACATAAAATAGATTTTAGAACTATTGGTTTTGGTGATGGTTTAGATGGCGTGCAAATGTTATTGTATAACATAGATAATTTTGATGATATCATATTTACTGAAACAGCAATGCTGTCTCTATGTCCAGATGATGAAGCTAATTTTTCTGTAGCTAACAATTTTCCTGATATTTTAGATACGGATTCACGTATTACATACCAATGGTCAGATCCATCAGGAAACGTAGTTTCTACAGAAAAGGATTTTGATATAATGTCTATTACAAATTCTGATGCAGGGGTGTACACCTTACTTATAGATTTCTTTGGATGTCAAATTAACAAGTCAGTTGAATTAAATATGTCGAATTGTTCTTCTGATGCTGATGGTGATGGAATTTTAGATGATGTGGATAACTGTCCAGCTATTCCAAACCCAGGTCAAGAAGATATAGATGGTGACGGTGTAGGAGATGTATGTGATAACTGTATGGATACATCAAATTCTGGTCAAGAAGATGTTGATGCAGATGGTGTAGGAGATGTTTGTGACAACTGTGTGGATTCTGCTAACTCAGATCAAGCGGATTTGGATGAAAATGGAATTGGAGATGTGTGTCAAGATATCGATAATGATGGTGTTTTAGATAATGATGATAACTGTGTAAATACACCAAATTCAGGTCAAGAAGATTTAAATAACAATGGTATTGGTGATATTTGTGAGTTAGTTATTCCTGCTGATACAATAACTCCAAATGGAGACAATGAAAATGATTTTTGGAATATTGAAAACATAGAGTATCAAGCAAGTAATACAATAAAAGTTTTTAACCGTTGGGGTGTTAAAGTTTTTGATGTTGCTAATTATGAAAATGGAACGTGGAATGGAGAGTCTACTGAAGGAGGTAATGGTTTATTACCTGCTGGTTCATATTATTATGCAATTGAATACGTAACTCAAGATGGTATTGCGAAAACTATTACGGGTTGGATGTACATTAACTATTAATTATTTAGATAAAATAAAGAACTTACTAAGAGGTTAAACTCTTAGTAAGTTTTAATAAAACCAAAAAAAATACACATGAAATATATATATAAATTAATAGGTGTTTTTGCATTACTATTCTCGGTAACATCAGTAGCACAACAAACACCAGAGTTTACATTTTGGAGACAAAATATAGGGCTAATTAACCCTGCATATGCAGGAAGTACTGAGAAAACTGAAATTAATGTGATTAGTTATAAAGATCAGTTTAGTGGTATTCAAGGAGGTCCACAAACACAGGCAATAGCAGCTCAAGGAAGCTATAATGATAACGTTGGTGTTGGATTAGAGCTTGTTGCTGATAGAGTTTTTATTCAAAAAGAAACAAACGTTTTTGTTAACTTTTCCTATAAATTAAGCCTTGGAGAAAAGAAGGATTTATTTTTAGGATTAAAAGCTGGAGGAAGTTTTTTTAATGTAGACTTTACAAAATTAAAAACTTCAGATACGTATAATCAAAATCAAGGAAATGTTAATAAATTCAATCCGAATTTTGGTATTGGAGCATATTATAAAGCTGACAAGTATTTTGTGAGTTTATCAGCACCAAGAATATTAAATGCAGAACGCTATGAAGAGGTTTCGGGAGGAACTGCACAAGAAGCAACTGATGCAACTTTAGTAATGTTTGGAGGAGGATATTTTTATGACTTAAATGAAATTATTCAATTAATTCCAGCGGTAATGACGAGATATATAGATGGAGCTCCATTTAGTTTGGATGTTTCAGTATCAGCTCGTTTTTACAAAAAGTTTGAATTAGGAGCTAATTACAGATTAAATGACTCTGTTTCCGTTTTAGCTTCATTTGAAATAGCAGAAATGTTAGATTTAGGGTTTGCGTATGATTTTACAACATCTGATATAAATGACTATACTAAAGGAGGTCCGGAATTTTTATTAAAAGTTAAATTATAGTTTTAACTATATAATATAACAAAGTAGATTTTTTTTTAATGATACTTTGTAGTTTAATTGGACATATATACATGAAGAAGACTAGCTGGAGAGCTGGTCTTTTTTTATGCATCTTGAATAAGTTTAGGTTAATATTGAAAAAATTGAGTAGTGTTTTAACGATACTATAAGCGTTTTATAATTGAAATTATAGAGAGAATACGTTTTATATCGAATTTTTTTATGCGGTTATCGAAAACATAAAATAATAACATAGTCGAAGCACAAAACATCCTTATATTTATAGTGCTAAGTACAGTTAACTAAATTAAAAAGTACTAATTGGCACAAAAGAAATCCTCTTGCCACAAATCAATCATTTTATAGTTTATAATGAAATATAAATGATTTAAAAAAATATTAATTAAATACAATCAGTATGTTATTAATAAGTTATATCTGTTTAGGTTTGAGTGTACTGTTATTTATAGGAGTAATAATATTTGTGCAGTATAAAAGAAAATAATGATGCACTACAAATATGTGTAAAAGTAAAGAAACATAAGAATTTGTTTAATACATTTTTTTGTGTTTTTTTATGAATAAATTTATGAATTATAAAAAAGGATCAACCATAGTGTTGATCCTTTTGTCTATTTTCGTTTCTTATTTTTCATACGAGTGTCGATTAAATCAAAACCAAATCATATTATATTTAAGATTTTAAAATTTTTATATGAAAATTTTATAGTCATCTTACCAGTATTGGTAGGATTAAACTTATTGTTTCAAAACTTCAGTACAAATGATTTAACCATTTACTTGTATGAAATGCAAGAAAAAGGGGCTTATTACGAATCAAAATTTGAAGTGTATAATGAAGGAAATCCAATTTCTAAATATGAATTAATTCAGCCACTAATTATTAACTTAGAAGAAGATAATGCTATAATAGATTTTGATTTAATTCAGAAAAAACCAGAAGCAATTAAAGTATGGTTTAGTAAATTAAAAAAAAGTAAACTAAAGGTTGATTTTGATTTATTAAATGAATCAGAAAACATTACTTTTTCAGTACTTACTCGAAATCCAATTAATAAGTTTACAGTATCCTCTAGGATAAAAAATATAGGAGAAGTGGTTACGTATCATTATCAAATTAAACCAAAATTTTATGATAGAATAGGCAAGTTTTGGATTTTTCTATTGTTTTTCAGTATCATTACTTTTTTCGATGCGTTTATGCTAACCTCTAAAAATAAAAAGCTAAAAGAAGTTTTAGTAGTAATTAATTCATTGTGGGTAGGGTGTGATAAAACTATCTTTTTAAAAGAGTATAAAACTGCTTTTTTGGCTTATAACGTTCGTTTTAAAAGAAGTGCTGAGGCAATTGTTCCCGATATAAGTGAGCTATTTGATGCTATAACAATTGATACTATTAATGAGGTGAAATTAAAAATGACTGTAGTTACCAAAAGATCGGTATTATATAAACTCAGGAAACCATATTTATTAATTAGTCCAGTATTGTTTATCATAAGCTTATTAGTTATTATTGGTTCTGTAATGTATTATTCCACATTTTAATTTAATTTTATAGTCATAAAAAGTAATCAGATGAAATTAGATATATTAGCCTTTGGAGCACATCCCGATGATGTTGAATTAGGTTGTGGAGGAACTTTAGCGAAGGAAATTACTGCAGGTAAGAGAGTAGGAATTATTGATTTAACTAGAGGAGAGTTAGGTACTAGAGGGAGTGCTGAATTAAGAACTAAGGAAGCGAGTAACGCAAAAGAAATCCTTGGAGTTCATATAAGAGAAAACTTAGGTTTCGCAGATGGTTTTTTTCTAAATGATGTAACACATCAATTAGAAGTGATAAAAATGATTCGTAAATATCAACCTGAAATAGTTTTATGTAATGCAATTGATGATAGGCATATTGACCACCCTAAAGGGAGTAAGTTAGTTTCTGAAGCTTGTTTTTTGTCAGGACTATTAAAAATAGAGACAGCGTTAAACGGAATTTCACAAGAAAAATGGCGACCAAAACAAGTGTATCATTATATTCAATGGAAAACAATTGAGCCTGATTTTGTAGTAGATGTTACTGGTTTTATGGATAAAAAAGTAGCATCTGTTATGGCATATGGTTCGCAGTTTTACGATCCGAACAGTAATGAAGTTGAAACACCAATTACAAGTAAGAATTTTATTGATAGTATTGTATATCGAGCACAAGATTTAGGTAGGCTGATAGGAGTTGATGCAGCAGAAGGTTTTACAGTAGAACGTTATGTAGGGGTTGATAGTTTGCATGATTTGATATAGTAAATAGAACACAATGAGCCTCTTGTGATTTTTATATAAAAAAAATGCTTTTTTCTTTTTTTGAAATTAAAATTATACTTAGATTTGCACCCGCAATATGGTGGTTGTAGCTCAGTTGGTTAGAGCATCGGTTTGTGGTACCGAGGGTCGCGGGTTCGAATCCCGTCTTCCACCCAAAAGCAAAAAGCCTTTCAGAAATGAAAGGCTTTTTTTGTGGGATAAATTATAGAAACTTCATAAAAAAAGCGATTCAATAACTGAATCGCTTTTTTTTAATATATTTTAATTCCCGTCTCTATCTACTTTAATACGTTCAGCACGGTTTGCTAATTCCCATGCGGTATAGAAAATTAGTTTCGTACGTTTAGTCATAAGCGGATAGTCAATTTTATCCGGAGTATCACTAGGTTGATGATAGTCAGCATGAATTCCACTAAAGAAAAATACTGAAGGAACTCCGTTTTTAGCAAAGTTATAATGGTCAGAACGATAATAAATGCGCTCTGGATCATTTCTGTCATTGTATTTGTAATCTAGGGTAAAGTCAGTTAAATTGGTGTTAGCATTGGTAACTGCTGCATCCAACTCAGTACTTAACCTATCAGCTCCAATAACATATATATAGTTTTTATTAGCTTCATGGTCGGGGTCTACTCGTCCAATCATATCTACATTAATATCAGCAATTGTATTTTCTAAAGGAAACACAGGGTTTTCTGAATAATATCTTGATCCAAATAAACCAATTTCTTCTCCTGTAACATGTAGTATTAAAATAGAACGTTTAGGACCATTCCCATCTTCTTTTGCTTTTTGAAAAGCTTCCGCTATTTCCAATAAAGCAACTGTACCTGACCCATCATCATCAGCTCCGCTATATACTTTACCGTCATGATGACCAATATGGTCTAAATGTGCAGAAAGAACGAGTACTTCATCTGGTTTTTCTGATCCTTTAATAAAGGCTAATACATTTTCTGAATCATTTTCTGCTTTTCCTTCAAAATAGGCAACAGGGATGTTCTGAAAATAATTATCAGTACCATAAGCTGAAGGAATTCCCATTTTTTGATATTCCTTTTTTAAATATTCAACAGCTTTTTTTTGTCCTTTTTTACCAGTAAACCTTCCTTCAAATTCATCCGATGCATATATATATAAATCAGTTTTCATTTCTGCAGCAGTAATGGTATTGGCATAGGTTGTTGCAGATTTTGTTTCCTTAACTGGAGTTGAAACCGTTTCTTTTTGTGCGCTACATGCAATGATGCATACAACAGGTATGGCTAATAATATATTTCTCATGAGTTGTAATTTTTAAAATGTGAAAATACTAAATTATATCTTGAGTTGTAAACAAATTAACAATATAATATAGTTTGTAATAAAAGCTTTTTAAAGCTTCATAAGTAGTTTTATTTTTATGTAACTTTACTTTTTTAAATAGAGACACTGATGAAAAAAGAAATAGAAAGATTATTAAACGATCAAATAAAATATGAAGCTACTGCTTCTATGCATTATCTAGCCATGGCTTCATGGGCGGATGTAAATGGTTATAACGGTGTTTCTGAGTTCTTTTATGCTAACTCTGAAGAAGAGCGTGTACATATGACTAAATTGGTAAAATTTATCAATGAAAGAGGGGGGAATGCTATAATTCCTGCTTTAGATGCACCAAAAACAGATTTTAATACATTAAACGATTTGTTTGAAGAATTTTTATCAAGTGAAGAATATGTAACTCAGAAAATTAATGAAGTAATTTTTGAGTGCTTAAATCATAAGGATTATAATACTCACAATTTTATGCAGTGGTATGTATCTGAACAATTGGAAGAAGAGGCTCAGGCAAGGACAATGCTTGATAAATTAAATATTATCGGTGATGATAAAACAGGTCACTATATGTTTGATAGGGATATAATGACCTTTAAACCAGCAAACGACGAGCAAGTATAATTCTTTTAATTTTGAATAAAAGGTGAGCTAATGATTTAATTGTTAGCTCATTTTTTATATATTTGTACTTTATTTATAATTAGTTTAAATAAAGATAGAGATGTTACACACCCCAATTATTATATCAAGTCCTTGTAATTTTATAGCTACTGATTGTTCAACTTGCATAGAAAAGAAAAGTAAATGTTGTAAGAAATACAAGAAAAAAGGAAAGAGTAATTGCAAACGCTGTCCGAAGATATAAATGCTTTTAATGAGTATAATCACATAAAATTTGACTATATTTGCACGCAATTATTACTAATTGCACTATGACAACACACAATAATAAAATTGTAGGCGAAGGACTAACCTATGATGATGTACTATTAGTTCCAGCTTATTCGGAAATTCTTCCAAGAGAAGTTAGTATACAAGCAAAATTCACAAAAAATATTACCATAAATATTCCAATTATTTCTGCAGCGATGGATACTGTTACAGAATCTGATATGGCAATTGCTATTGCTAGAGAAGGAGGAATAGGAGTGTTACATAAAAACATGACTATTGAAGCTCAAGCTAACGAAGTTCGTAAAGTAAAGCGTTCAGAGTCAGGAATGATAATTGATCCAATTACACTTCCTAAAGAAGCTACTGTTGCTGATGCTAAAAGTAACATGAGAGAACATAGTATTGGAGGTATACCAGTTGTTGATAATGAAGGATTATTAATAGGTATCGTAACCAATAGAGATTTACGTTTCGAAAAAAACAATACAAGAAAAATTTCTGAAGTAATGACTTCAGAAAACTTAGTGACTACTGCTCAAGGGACTTCTTTAAAAGATGCAGAAGGAATTTTACAAGAAAATAAAATTGAAAAACTTCCTGTTGTTGACGCTAATAATAAATTAGTTGGTTTAATTACTTTTAGAGATATCACTAAAGTTACCTTAAAGCCTAATGCTAATAAAGATCAATTCGGTCGTTTACGTGTAGCTGCAGCTTTAGGAGTTACAGCTGATGTTGTTGAACGTACGGAAGCTTTGGTAAATGCAGGTGTTGATGCAGTGATTATTGATACTGCACACGGACATACTAAAGGTGTAGTTAATGTATTACAAAGTGTAAAAGCTAAATTTCCTAAATTAGATGTTATTGTAGGAAATATTGCAACTGCAGAAGCAGCTAAATATTTAGTTGAAGCTGGAGCTGATGGTATAAAAGTAGGAATTGGACCAGGATCTATCTGTACAACTCGTGTTGTTGCAGGAGTTGGTTATCCACAATTTTCTGCAGTATTAGAAGTTGCAGCAGCAATTAAAGGATCTGGTGTACCAGTAATAGCAGATGGAGGTATTCGTTTCACAGGAGATATTCCTAAGGCAATTGCTGCTGGAGCTGACTGTGTAATGTTAGGTTCATTATTAGCAGGAACAAAAGAATCTCCAGGGGAAACTATTTTATTGCAAGGAAGAAAATTCAAATCATATAGAGGAATGGGATCTGTAGAAGCTATGAAAAAAGGTTCAAAAGACAGATATTTCCAAGATGTTGAAGATGATATTAAAAAATTAGTGCCAGAAGGAATTGTTGGTCGTGTACCTTATAAAGGGGAATTACATGAAAGTATTCATCAATTTGTTGGTGGACTACGAGCAGGAATGGGGTACTGTGGATCTAAGGATATTCAGACATTAAAAGATACAGGTAGATTTGTGAAAATTACTGCATCTGGAATAAATGAAAGTCATCCACACGATGTTACTATCACTAAAGAATCACCTAATTACTCAAGATAACTCGCTAAGCGAGATTAAAGGATTTTTAATCTTTGAATTACTTAATAACAACCTATGAGTTCAGAAATTTCAAAAAGATATAGTCAGCGTGGTGTTTCAGCTTCAAAGGAAGATGTACACAACGCGATAAAAAATGTGGATAAGGGAGTATTCCCTAAAGCATTTTGTAAAATAGTTCCTGATCATTTAACTGGTGATGAAGACTATTGTTTAATTATGCATGCTGATGGTGCTGGTACAAAATCATCTTTGGCTTATATGTATTGGAAAGAAACAGGTGACGTTTCTGTTTGGAAAGGAATTGCTCAAGATGCGTTAATCATGAATATTGATGATTTACTGTGTGTTGGTGCTACCGATAATATCATGCTTTCTTCTACTATTGGAAGAAATAAAAATTTGATTACTGGAGAAGTATTATCTGCAATAATCAATGGTACTGAAGAGCTTATTGCTGAGTTAAAAGGTTTTGGCGTGACAATTCATTCTACTGGAGGTGAAACCGCTGATGTAGGTGATTTAGTACGTACTATAATTGTTGATTCTACGGTTACCGCTCGCATGAAACGTTCTGATGTAATTGATAACGCTAATATTACTCCTGGTGATGTTATCGTTGGTTTAGAGTCATTCGGTCAAGCTACTTATGAAAAAGAGTATAACGGAGGAATGGGGTCTAACGGATTAACATCTGCACGCCATGATGTATTTCATAAATATTTAGCAGATAAATATCCAGAAAGTTTTGATGCTGCGGTCCCAGAAGATTTAGTGTATTCAGGAAATACAAAATTAACTGATGCTGTTGCGGATTCACCAATTGATGCTGGTAAGTTGGTATTGTCACCAACACGTACTTATGCACCAATTATAAAAGCAATTTTATCAAAATATAAGAGTGATGACGTTCATGGAATGATTCACTGTTCAGGAGGTGCGCAAACTAAAATTTTACACTTTGTAGATAATGTACATATTGTAAAAGATAATATGTTTCCAATTCCACCATTATTTAAGTTGATACAAGAACAATCAAAAACAGATTGGAAAGAAATGTATCAAGTATTTAACTGTGGTCACAGAATGGAGCTATACGTTAAGCCAGAAGTAGCTGAAGATATTATAGCGATTTCAAAATCGTTTAATGTTGATGCGAAAATCGTTGGAAGGGTAGAAGCTTCAGAAGCTAAAAAGTTAACAATTACTAGTGATTATGGTACGTTTGAGTATTAATCATTTGATGAGTATAAAATTAAAAGCCTTACTAATTTGTGAGGCTTTTTTTGTTATGACACAAAAAGCTAACTAATATAATTCCAAATATTCTTGTGTTTACCAATTTGATGATAGGTATACTTTAGCACTTTATTTTCTTCTTTGATTAGTGAAGGATCATCTTTTAAAATATGCATAGCATAATTTCTAGCCAATTGTAAAATGTCATTGTCTTTTACGATATCAGCAATTTTTAAATTTAAAACACCACTTTGTTGGGTACCCATTAAATCTCCAGGTCCACGAAGTTTTAAGTCAACTTCAGCTAATTCAAATCCGTCATTGGTACGAACCATAGTTTCTAGTCGGGTTTTAGCTTCAGTACTTAGTTTGTAACTGGTCATTAAAATACAGAAACTTTGTTCGGCTCCTCTACCAACTCTTCCTCTTAACTGATGTAATTGTGATAATCCAAAGCGCTCGCTACTTTCAATAATCATCATACTTGCATTGGGTACATTTACGCCAACTTCAATAACAGTTGTAGCAACCATTATTTGTGTTTCTCCTTTAATGAAACGTTGCATTTCAAATTCTTTATCAGCTGGTTTCATTTTACCATGGACGATAGAAATTTGGTAATCAGGTTTTGGAAAATCACGTGAAATACTTTCAAAACCATCCATTAAATCCTTATAATCCAATTGTTCTGATTCTTGAATAAGTGGATAAACAATATAAACTTGTCTCCCTTTTTTTATTTCATCTCGCATAAAAGCAAATACTTTTAAACGATTACTATCATATCTATGAACCGTTTTAATTGCTTTACGTCCCGGCGGTAATTCATCTATTATTGAAATATCCAAATCGCCATATAAACTCATAGCTAAAGTGCGAGGTATGGGAGTAGCTGTCATTACTAGTATATGAGGAGGGAAGGAGTTTTTCTTCCAAAGCTTAGCCCGTTGAGCAACTCCAAAACGATGTTGTTCATCAATTATAGCTAAACCAAGGTTTTTAAATTTCACTTTGTCTTCTAAAATGGCATGTGTACCAATTAACAAGTGTAAGGAGCCTTCTTCCAATTCTTGATGGATTATTCTTCGTTGAGCAGTTTTAGTTGAACCGGTTAATAATCTTACATTGATGTTTAAGTCTTTAACAAGTTCAGTAATACCATGATAATGTTGTGTCGCTAGAATTTCAGTAGGAGCCATTAAGGTAGCTTGAAAATCATTGTCAATAGCGAGTAATACTGTCATTAACGCAACAATAGTTTTTCCCGAACCAACATCACCTTGTAGTAATCGGTTCATTTGGGCATTGCTCCCTAAATCATTTCTGATTTCTTTGATTACCCGTTTTTGTGCACCAGTAAGTTCAAAAGGTAAATGATTCTTGTAAAACTCTGTAAATAACTCTCCTACTTGGTCAAAAGGAAACCCCTTAATTTTATGCTTTCTGCTGATGTTTTTTAAAATCAGTTGTAGCTGGATAAAAAATAATTCTTCAAATTTTAACCTGAATTGTGCCTTAGCTAATAACTCAGCATTTTTTGGGAAATGAATATTAAATACTGCTTCAGTTTTTGAAATTAGTTTCAACTCATTTATTAGCAAAGGAGATAGGGTTTCTTGAAATTTAGCTCCAGTTTCCTGAAACAAGTTTTGCATCAGTTTTATCTTAGCTTTATTACTGACACCTTTATTAGTTAGTTTTTCAGTTGATGGATAAATGGCTTGCATTGCCGAACGAATACTTGCTTTGTGTTCTGTGAGTAATTCTAGATCTGGATGTGGTATTGAAAAACCATTAAACCAATTGCATTTGCCGAAAACGACATAGGGTACATTAAGCTTGATACTATCTTTTATCCATTTCTGACCACGAAACCAAACCAATTCCAAAGTTCCGGTTTCATCTTGAAAAGTTGCAACTAAACGTTTCCCACGTTTTTGCTCAACCATTTTCAAATTGATGATTTTACCTACTATTTGTACTTCTGATGCATTGCGTTGCAACTGATTAATTTTGTAATATTTCGTTTTATCTAAATAGCGATTTGGAAAAAGGTTGATTAAATCTTGATACGTAAAAATGCCTAATTCCTTTTTAAGTAAATCAGCACGACTTGGCCCAACGCCTTTTAAGTAATCAATTGGAGTTTGTAGTGTATTCAAAGTTCTACACGTTTTATGGAATCAAATATATACAGAATAAAACTAAATAAAAAGTTTATCAACCTTGTTTTTAACCCCTGTTTTATGGCTTTTTATCCCTTATTTTTTTAACTAAAGCTTATTTATTGTATAATTGTTTGATTTTTTAACCCATTTAAATTATAGATTATCATGAAAAAAAAGAACTTTATAAAAGCAGGTACCTTCTGCTTTTTTGCATTACTATTGATTTTTAATTCTTGTAAGAGTGATGACAGTATACCAATAGATACTTCACCTTCGTTTCAGTCTTCGGTGAATGAGTTAGTATTTAGTTCAACAGTTATGGGAGGGGTTTCTCCAAGTAAAACTGTAGGATTATCTACTTCTAATTTAGGAAATGATGTAATTGTTACTGTTACATCAAATTTTGAAATATCAAAAAATAATACTGACTTTTCTAGTTCATTATTATTAACTGCTCAAGAGTTAAATCCTAGTACTTTTCTAGTTTATGTAAGATTTGCCCCAGCGATACCAAACATTGGAACAATTAATGGAAATATATTGTTTGTATCTGATGATTTTTCTGATGAAACAGTTAATTTAAGTGGTAATTCGCTTGAAATCCCTAGGGAAATACAAACTATTGGTGCTGTAACCGGTTTTGGTGATCTTATGGTAGGAACAACTTCTACGGAACAAGTTTTTCAAGTAAAAGGATTGAATTTAGAAAATGATGTTACGGCTAATGTAACAGGAACTTACGAAATATCAAAAGACAATATAACGTATACGAATGCTGTAAATTATACTTTTGGAACTATAAATACTGTCTCAGAAAATTTATATGTACGATTTATACCAAGCCTTACAGACTTAGGTGTTCAAAATAGTAGTATTACACTTTCAGCAACTGGAGTTGATGACGTGGTTATTGCGCTTTCTGGAACTGGAACAGCGGTAACCCATAATTATGTAACTTTTAATCAGGAAGCGCTAGCTTTTGGTGGAGGTTATAGTCAATCGGCTACACAAACGTTTACATTACATTCAGATTTGTCTAATATTGCTCAAATAAAAATGTTTGTACAAATTGATTGTCCAGGAACAGGTTGTGATGATTGGGATAGGTTTGCAAATGTTAAAATAAAAGATGCAAGTTCAGGAGATTGGTACGAATTAGGACGTTATATAACGCCTTATTGGACAGGTACTCAGCAATTAGATAGAGGATTAGAGTTTGATGTAACTGATTTTAAATCATTATTAACAGGTTCAGTGGAGCTGAAAATTTATATCGAAAATTGGACTGCTAAAGCTGATTTGATAACTGTAGATTTTGATTTTATTGAAGGTGTTCCGGATTACCAATACTATTCTGTAGCGGGAGTATTACAATATAATAATAATTCAATTGATGGAGTTCCTTACGGTGTAGTTCATAGTTTTGATTTAGATAAATCAATAACTATTCCTGCTAATACGGAAAGTACACATTTACGTACTACGATATCTGGTTGGGGGCATGCAACTGGAAGTCCGGGTTCAAATTGTGCCGAATGGTGTTTTAGAACACATGATGTAAAAATTAACGGAGCGAATACGTTCGAACATTATATGGGTGCTTTAGGATGTGCATCAAATCCAGTAAGTAATCAATATCCAGGTAACTGGACTCAAGATAGAGCCGGATGGTGTCCTGGAATGGGAGTACCGAATAGAATAGATACTTTTCCATCATCTATGGCAGGAAGTGTTTTTACGTTTGAGTATGATTATGAAGATTGGACTAATGATATGGGTAATGGTAATGCATATTATGCAACTTCTACTTATGTAGTTGTTAAAAGTAGTACACCAATTACAAAACCAGTAGTAAACTAATTAAATTTAATATATTAGTAAAGCGCAATACTTTTTGGTATTGCGCTTTTTTTTTGGAGTAGATTTTGATAGTTTTATCCCATGAGAATAATTCAACTACTTTTTCTTATTTTTTGTATAAACTATTGTGCTGCGCAACAAACCGAATATGTTGATTTTTTGACTTGTAAAGCTGAACTTGTGATTCTGCCTGTTAAAAAAGAGGTAAAGGGAATAGTTGAATATTCATTTATAATTAAAAAAGATGCCGATTCAATATTTATTGATTCAAAATATATGGACTTAGACAATGTGTACTTTAAAAAAAGAAGAGCATCTTTTAAAGTAACAAATCAAAAGTTGTGGTTGTTTAAAAAGTTTAGAAAAAATAAAGAATATACTGTTTCATTCAATTACGTAGCACATCCTAAAAAAGCAATGTATTTCATTGATTGGGAAAATCAAGAGCATCCAGAAGCAAATCCTCAAGTGTGGACGCAAGGTCAAGGGAAGGATAATTCCAATTGGATTCCTAGTTTTGATGATATGAATGAAAAAGTGGAATTCGATTTGACTATTTCTTTTAATAAAAATTATGAAGTCATTGCAAATGGTAAATTGATATCCAAGCAGGAAAGAAACGATTCAGTTTATACTTGGAATTATGATATGCAAGAACCTATGAGTAGCTATTTATTAGCCATTGCAGTCGGGAAATATAAAAAGCGAACTGAAGTTTCTAAAAGTGGAGTTCCTATTGAAATGTATTATTATCCAAAAGACTCATTAAAGTTTGAGCCAACTTATCGTTATTCTAAACAAATGTTTGATTTTTTAGAAGAAGAAATTGGAGTCCCATATCCTTGGCAAAATTACAAGCAAGTACCCGTAAAGGATTTTTTATACGCAGGAATGGAAAATACCAGTGCAACTATATTTTCTGATGCCTTTGTAGTGGATAGTACTGCATTTATTGATAAAAATTATGTAAATGTTAATGCTCATGAGTTAGCACATCAATGGTTTGGTGATTTGGTTACAGAAACGCATGGTACACATCATTGGCTGCAAGAAGGTTTTGCTACTTATTATGCGTTGTTGGCTGAAAAAGAAGTTTTTGGAGAAGACTACTACTATCATAAATTGTATAAAACTTCAAAACAATTAATCAAAGCGCAACAAACGGATTCTATACCATTAATGAACCCTAAAGCAAGTAGCTTAACTTTTTACCAAAAAGGAGCATGGGCATTACACAGTTTACGAGATCGAGTAGGAGATAGTGTATTTAAATCATCGGTTAAGAAATATTTAAAAGAACATCAGTTTAAAAATGTTGATACAAATGATTTTATAACTATAGCAGAAAAAGAAAGTAAACAAAACCTAAGTGATTTTGTTGATACTTGGTTACTGTCGAGTGAGTTTCCTGAAGTAGAATCTGAAGTGTTGCTAAATAAAAATAAAGTAACTCAATTGCTTCAAAAAGGAATATTGACAAATTATAAAGAACCAATATTGACAAGAGAATATTTTAAATCCATTGAATTAGATTCGATTGTTTTTAATAAATTTTCAAAGAGTGTTAAAGAATGGTTTAACGAAGAAGATATTAAAGCTAGGCAAGTTTTTGCCAGTAAGTTCAAAAGAATCCCTTTAGCCTATAAAAACAGTTATGAAGGTTTTCTTAATGACAAATCCTATAAAACCATCGAAACAGCTTTGTTAAACTTGTGGGTTAATTTCCCAGAGAGCAGGAAGCAATATTTAGATCAAACGGCAAGTATTTCGGGGTTTAACGATAAAAATGTGCGAACACTGTGGTTGGCTTTAGCATTAAATACAAAAGGATTTGAAAAAAAATCGTATCAAAAATTTTATGATGAATTGGTTAGGTATACACATCCTGCTTTTCATTTTGAAGTTCGTAGAAATGCATTTGAATATTTAAATGAGCTGCAGTTGGTGAATTCTGAAGTTTTATTGAACTTAGTTCAAGCATCAAAACATCATAATTGGCGCTTTAGGACCTATTGTAAAAAGCTTTTAAAGCACGTACGCAATAAAAACTAATTTTATAAGTAATAGTTGTTCTCTCAAGGAATATAATTATCTTTAAATAACTAAACACAATACATGAAAGCATTAGTAATATCAGGAGGTGGGAGTAAAGGAGCGTTTGCCGGTGGAGTAGCTGAATATCTTATAAATGAAAAAAAGCATACATATGATATGTATTTGGGTTCTTCAACAGGAAGTTTGTTAATTCCTAATTTAGCATTGGACAACATTGAAAAAATGCATGATATTTATACTAATGTAAATCAGCATAGTATTTTTAGCTTGTCGCCATTTAAAGTACGTTATAAAAAAGGAGAAGAATTTATACAAATACATCACTTAAATGTGCTCTTACAGCTTATAAAAGGGAAAAGAACTTTTGGAGAAAGTAAGCGACTACAAAAATTGATAAAAAAGAGTTTCTCAATAGCAGAATTTAAGGAGTTAAAAAGTTCTCCAAAGGATGTGATTATTACGGTAACTAATTTAACTTTAAATAAAGTTGAATACAAATCAATTAAAGACTTTAGTTACGAAGAGTTTTGTGAATGGATTTGGATATCTTGCAATTACGTGCCCTTTATGAGTTTGGTAAAGAAAGATGATTTTGAATATGCTGATGGCGGGTTTTCTTGTGTTGTACCAATAAGAGAAGCTATTTTACGTGGAGCAACAGAAATAGATGCTATTATATTAGATACGGAAGCCTTTTCATATAGAAAAGCAATTGGTAAAAATCCGTTTTCGTTAATGGTTGATTTATTTGATGGAATTATGGATCAAGTAGAAAAAAAGGATATAGCACTTGGGAAACTAAGTGCAAAACATAATAATGTTACCCTTAATCTATATCACACCCCAATAAAATTAACAGATAATTCGTTGATATTTAATAAAAAACAAATGACCATGTGGTGGAAACAAGGTTTTGAATACGCAAAACATAAAATGAATAATGGTAGTCCAAGTACTATAGATTATGAAGAAGTTTTAAACTTAAAATAATTCTCCAACTTCATTTTTTATAAAAGCCATTCCTGTTTCTGATGGCGAAGCTTTTTCTAATAAACTTGTTAGTATAATTTCACGTAATTTATCAGCATCTACTACTTCAGGGTTGTTAGCTGTACTTCTGATAATTTGTATCGTAGTACTTTTAGCAGTTTTAATTACATTCCAACATTCATCACTTATGTAAATTTGTTGGGCTAAATTATGTTCAAATTCTTGTTCAATACTAGCAGTAAGTAATTGTTGATAATTTAATTTGTCATTGCTTAACGGACTTACTCTTAATAATAAATTAGAAGGATTAACACGTTCTAAAAACAGTGCCATTCGCTCATATGCTTGTAAACGTAATGGTAAAGCCGTTTTTTGAGCTTCTTTCTGTATCAAATATCGGCGTCTACCTTCTTCATTTTTAGTATGTCTTTTAAAAAATAAATAAGCTACACCACCAGTTATGATGGCTGGAAAAAGAAATAATATGAATTCTACTAATTTTTGATAATCGAACATGCTCCGTAATTTTTGCTAAAAATAAACTTATTTTTTCAATACAGAAGTATAAATTTTACTCGATTTTTTCATATAATCTGATCCTCCTAAATATTCACAATTCTTTAAGGATTCCATGGAAGTAAATGGAACTGGAGTTTTTTCGTAATTATAGGTTCTATTCAATTCTTTTGATAAGTTGTGGTCGTCTACATTAACATCAACATCACTCATTTTAAACTGTGATGGATGTTCATAACCTGCAGCATGAGTAATTTCTATCAATTCTTTTCTAAAGGTTTTAAAATACTGTGCCAATCGTTCCGATTTAATAGGTACGTCTATACCGCGTTGCAGCCATTTACTTTGTGTAGCAACACCACTAGGACAAGTGTTTGTGTGACATACTTGCGCTTGAATACAACCAATACTTAACATAGCTTCACGGGCAACATTAATACAATCAGCACCCATTGCAAATGCCATAGCTGCTTTGGCAGGGAAACCTAATTTACCACTTCCTATAAAAACAATACGTTCACTTAATCCTTTTGACTGAAATAGTTTATATAAATCACTAAACCCGTATACCCATGGTAAGGAAACATGATCGGCAAAACTTGGAGGAGCTGCACCTGTACCGCCTTCACCACCATCAACAGTAATAAAATCTGGGCCATTTCCTGTTTTTACCATGATGTCAGCTAATTCTTCCCATTGCTCTAATTTACCAATAGCTGCTTTTATACCAACAGGTAACCCTGTAGCTTCTGCAATTTGTTCAATAAATTCAACCATTTCGGGTACATTAGAAAAAGCCTTATGATTTGGAGGGGATAATACATCTTTACCAATTTCTACTCCTCTAATACCTGCAATTTCAGCTGTAATTTTTTTACCCGGTAATACGCCTCCTTTTCCAGGTTTAGCTCCTTGTGATAGTTTTACTTCAATAGCTTTTACAAACGGATTTTCTTCAACTAATTTGATAAGTTTTTCTATAGAGAATCCACCATCTTCAGCACGTACTCCAAAATAGCCTGTTCCGAAATGAAAGATTACATCACCTCCGTTTGAATGATAAGGAGATAAACCTCCTTCACCAGTATTATGGTAGGCTCCAGCCATTTGAATTCCTCTGTTTAAAGACTCAACTGCTCTAGATGATAAGGAACCAAAACTCATCGCAGATACGTTTATAGCTGATGCTGGACGGAATGGTTTTCTACGTTTATTATGTAGTCCCATTACTTTAGCGCAAGGAACAAATGAATTATCTGTTTTATTTGGATGTTTTTCCCCTATTTGATAAGGCATCATAGCATTATTTATAAAAATATGCTGGTGTGTATAAATATCCCTATCAGTACCAAAACCTTCATAGTTATTCTCTTTTTTTGCTGAAGCATAAATCCACCCGCGTTCAATACGATTAAAAGGTAATTCTTCTCTGTTATTAGCGACAAAATATTGACGCATTTCCGGACCAATACTTTCAAATAAATATCTGACATGACCTAAAATAGGAAAGTTATGACTAACCGTGTGACTTCTTTGAATTACATCGCGAATAGCGATTAATACTAAACCGATGATTATCCATAACCACCATGAAATTAAACTTAAAAAAGAAAGTAGTGTATCCATTTATTTTTGATAAATCATTTTCTCAAAAATAGGTATTTTTTCCTAAATAAAGCTTGTCAAAGTATAGTTCATAACTTTATGTATATCTTGTTGCTTTAGCTGATTGATAGTCTTATTTTTGAATCGATTATGGAGAAGAATATACAAGAGTACATAAATGAGTTAAACTCAGCACAAAAGGAGCCTACTTTACATAAAGATGGGCCAATGATTGTTATCGCTGGAGCAGGTTCTGGGAAAACGAGGGTGTTAACTTATCGAATTGCTTATTTAATGAGTGAGGGGGTTGATGCTTTTAATATACTATCTTTAACCTTTACCAATAAGGCTGCAAAAGAAATGAAAGCACGTATTTCATCTATTGTAGGTTCTACCGAGGCAAAAAACCTTTGGATGGGAACATTTCACTCCATATTCGCTAAAATATTACGTATTGAAGCTGATAAGTTAGGGTATCCTACTAATTTTACCATTTATGACACGCAAGATTCTCAACGTTTAATATCTGCCATAATTAAAGAAAAAGGATTAGATAAGGATGTATACAAGTACAAACAAGTGCAAAGTAGAATATCTTCTTTTAAAAATAATTTAATTACTGTAAAAGCATATTACCAAAACGGCGAATTGCAAGAGGCAGATGCCATGGCAAAAAAACCGAGAATTGGAGAGATTTATCAAGAATATGTTGATAGATGTTTCAAAGCTGGTGCAATGGATTTTGATGATTTGTTATTGCGTACCAATGAGTTACTTACACGTTTTCCGGAAGTATTAGCGAAGTATCAAAATAGGTTCAGATATATTTTGGTAGATGAGTACCAAGATACAAATCACTCACAATATTTAATTGTAAAAGCACTATCGGATAAGTTCCAGAATATATGTGTTGTAGGTGATGATGCACAAAGTATTTATGCCTTTCGTGGAGCTAATATTAATAATATATTAAACTTCCAGAAGGATTATGAAGGTGTAGTGATGTATCGTTTGGAGCAGAATTATCGTTCTACAAAAAACATTGTAGAGGCTGCTAATTCAATTATAGAACATAATAAAACCAAATTAGAAAAAGATGTTTGGACTCATAATGAAGATGGGCCAAAAATAAAAGTAAACCGTTTAGTCACTGATGGTGAGGAGGGAAGGTTTGTAGCAAGTTCTATTTTTGAAAATAGAATGGAACATCAGTTAAATAATGGTGATTTTGCTATTTTATACCGTACCAATGCGCAATCAAGAGCAATGGAAGATGCCTTGCGTAAACGAGATATACCATATCGTATTTATGGAGGGCTTTCTTTTTATCAACGTAAAGAGATAAAAGATGTATTAGCGTATTTACGCTTGTTAACGAATCCTGCAGACGAAGAAGCTCTAAAGCGTGTTATTAATTATCCCGCTAGAGGAATTGGTTTTACTACAATTGAAAAATTGGTAGTTACGGCCAATCATTATAAGCGCTCTATTTTTGAAGTAATGCAAAACTTGCATAAGCTTCCTGATTTAAAAATAAATGCAGGGACTCGTAGAAAACTAGAAGCTTTTGTGTTGATGATTCAAAGTTTTCAGGTATTGAATCAAACCGCTACAGCATTTGAGATTTCGGAACATGTTGCTAAAAAAACTGGGCTATTTCAAGAATTAAAAAAAGATGCAACTCCTGAAGGGGTGGCGAAAATTGAAAATATAGAGGAGCTCCTTAATGGTATTAAGGATTTTGTTGAACAGCAAAAGGAATTAGATGGTACTACCGGAGCTTTATCTGAATTTTTAGAAGATGTTGCACTAGCAACTGATATGGATAAAGATACTGGAGATGAAGATAGAGTAGCTTTAATGACGATTCATTTATCAAAAGGGTTGGAATTTCCGTATTTATATATTGTTGGTTTGGAAGAAGATTTGTTTCCTTCAGGTATGAGTATGAACACGCGTAGCGAGTTGGAAGAGGAACGCAGATTGTTTTATGTAGCATTAACTCGAGCAGAAAAACAAGCCTATTTGACCTATGCCCAGAGTCGATACAGATGGGGGAAATTAGTAGATGCAGAACCAAGTAGGTTTATTGATGAAATAGATGAAAAATATCTAGAATTCCTTACGCCAATGCATGAACGACGTTTTAAACCTATGATGGATATTGATGTTTTTGATGATGTCGATAAGGGTAAACTACGCTTAAAGAAACCTATTTCAGGAAGACCATCTGCGTTTTCAAGTGAAGCTGCTACAAGAAAACTACGAAAACTAAAGCCAAACTCCGATGGAAATACAGGTGCTGATACTACTGAAGTTTTAGTTGTCGGTAATTTTGTTGAACATATTCGTTTTGGAAAAGGAGAAGTAGTCCGTATAGAAGGGGTGGGGACTGATAAAAAAGCAGAAATACGTTTCGCTAATGGTGGTTTGAAGAAGTTATTATTGCGTTTTGCTAAATTGAATGTTATTCAGTAACTTTATGTAGTATGAGTGAGTTTATTAAAATATATAGTAACAACCCAAGTCCTGCAGCCATTGATAAAGTGGTTAGGGTGTTGCAAAAAGGAGGGATTGTAATTTATCCTACGGATACTGTTTATGGTTTAGGTTGTGATATTACCAAAACTAGAGGATTGGAGCGTATTGCTAAAATAAAAGGAGTGAAGCTTGAAAAGGCAAATTTTTCATTTGTTTGTAATGATTTAAGTCATTTGAGCGATTATGTGCAACAAATTGACAGTGCAACATTTAAGATATTAAAACGTGCTTTACCGGGGCCATATACCTTTATTTTACCGGGAAATAATAATTTGCCTAAAGTGTTTAAAAAGAAAAAAACAGTTGGTATTCGTGTTCCAGATAATGATATTACCAGAGCTATTATTGAAGCTTTAGGAAATCCTATTGTTTCTACATCCATTTATGATGAAGATGATATTATTGAATATACTACAGATCCTGAACTAATTTATGAAAAATGGCAAAATAAAGTAGATATGGTTATTGATGGAGGTTATGGTGATAATGTTGCCTCTACCGTAATTGATTTTTCTAATGGAGAAGTTGAGGTGATAAGAGAAGGAAAAGGAAGTTTGGATATTTTGTAAGAAAATAGATACATAATATATAAAACTAAAAAGCTCAATCGTTAGATTGAGCTTTTTAAGTATATGATGATTTTGACTTATTCTTTAGCTAAGTTTTTCATTTCTTGTTCTATCATATCATAGAATTCATCTATTTTTGGTAAAATAACAATTCTTGTTCTACGATTTTTCGCTCTATTTTCAGCAGTATCATTGTCAGTCAATGGCACGTGAAAGCTTCTTCCTGCAGCAATAAGTTTTTCAGGTTTTACGTTTAAGTTTTCTAAAACTCTAACAATAGAGGTAGCTCGTTTAGCACTTAAATCCCAATTGTCAATTAACACTCCTTTTTTGAATGATTTATTGTCTGTGTGACTTTCAACCATACATTCAAAATTAGGCTTACTGTTTACTACTTTAGCTACTTTAGCAAGTATTTCATTTGCTCTTGAAGATACGTTATAGCTCCCGCTTTTAAATAATAATTTATCTGCAATAGATATAAATACCACTCCTTTTTCTACATTAATGTTGATGTCTGGGTCGTTAATACCTACCTCACGCTTTAAACTTGTAACTAAGGCAAGTGTAACACTGTCTTTTTTTGTTAATGCATCTTGAAGACGTGATATTTTTAAATCCTTCTCCTGTAAACTTTCTAAAGACTTTTCAAGATTATCAGCTCCTTTTGAGGTAAGAATGGTAAGATCTTTAGTGCTTTCCATTAAACCTTGATTTGTGGTTCTTAAATCAGAAAGTTGTTCTTCCAGTGCTTTTGCACGTGCAGAAAAAGAAGCACGATCTTCCAAGCAACTATTTAGTTTCACCGTTGCTGAATTTAATAAATCTTGTGTTTTTTTCTGTTTTTCCTCTAGGGATGTAAATTTCTTTTGTGACACACATGAGCCAAGAAGAATTAATGTGGTAATGGATACAAACAGTTTAGTTCTCATAAATGATAAATTATATTATATAAACAAAGTTAATTTTAAAAGATTGGTTATGTATAGTGTTAACATTTCTTTAACCGTAATTAAAAGTTACAACAATATTTTTGAATCAAAAAATGATTAGTTGAAGAATTTAATTTCATAAACAAAGGAAAATTAAAAAGGGATAAAATATTGCAAGTAGTATACGCTTTAAAAGAAATTGTTATCCCAAAGTTCATTATTTTTCGAAACTTAGTATGAACCACAAAATAACATTGGCTCAATACAAAAAGTTGTGGAGTAATATAGGTTAGATGAACTTCGAACTAAAAAAAAGCTATGTTTTCCAATTCGTTAACTGAACTTTCCAAACTATTACTTCCAGGGATACTTGCAAATTATTTTGATTTTACTAAACGCGAGATTAAAAAGTGATGAATTGTATTTCTATTTTACAGGATTAATACTACTCCAGAAAAATTGAGGGTGTAAAGCTAACGTCAAAAAGTTTCTTTACTGAAGCAACGTTGTGTATCAATGGTCTTGTTGTGCTTATAAGTGCGCACGAGAAGACTCGAACTTCCACGGAGTTTCCTCCACTAACCCCTCAAGCTAGCGCGTCTACCAATTCCGCCACGTGCGCATTAATATTAACCAATATTCTTAGAGAAGTCTAAAAGAATAAGGGTCTTATTATCTATTTCAATAAATGCAAGCATCAGTTAATTATGACCATTATTTATAGGAACAAAAAAAGTTAAGCGTGAACTTAACTTTTTAGTGATCTGGCTGGGGCTCGAACCCAGGACCCTCTCCTTAAAAGGGAGATGCTCTACCAACTGAGCTACCAGATCTTAATTCAATATTTTTTTAAAAAAAAGTTCATTTTATAAGTGAACTTTAGTGATCTGGCTGGGGCTCGAACCCAGGACCCTCTCCTTAAAAGGGAGATGCTCTACCAACTGAGCTACCAGATCAATAATCAATACATAAAAAAAAACTTCTTTTCTGGATGAAGTTTTTTAGTGATCTGGCTGGGGCTCGAACCCAGGACCCTCTCCTTAAAAGGGAGATGCTCTACCAACTGAGCTACCAGATCTAAACAAGCACATATTCGTGATTGCGGGTGCAAATATAAGAGGATTAATTAATTTATCAAGTCTTTTTTTTGATAATTTTTCGAAATAATTTTAAGACATTTGTAAATCGTTAACTAAGAGTATTTAATAAAATATGATTATTACATTATTAGGGTATATGGGTTCCGGAAAATCTACAATTGGTGTGCAATTGGCAACTATTTTAGGTTATGAATTTATTGATTTGGATAATTTCATTGAAGAAAAGGAGCGGTTAAGTGTCAAGGAAATTTTTAAATCCAAGGGTGAAATTTATTTTCGAAGAAAGGAAACTCTTTACTTAAATGAGATTATAACAAAATTTACCAAGGTAGTTTTATCTGTAGGTGGAGGTACACCATGCTATTCGAATAATATGGACTTAATTAATTCAGGTGAAGCAAAATCAATTTATTTAAAACTTTCAGCAAAAAGTTTGTCTGATCGCTTGTTTTTAGAAAAAGAAAATAGACCATTGATAAGTCACTTGCAATCAAAAGAGTCCTTGCATGAATTTATTGCAATTCATTTGTTTGAGCGTCAAAATTATTATCAGCAAGCATCATATTGCGTTAGTACTGATGACTTATCGATTAAAGAAACCATAGAAGATATTATAAAAACATTATATTAAAACAGCTTGGGCTGTATTGTTTTCAAAAACAATCTCAATATGCTCATTAATTGAGGTAGATAATGATAGTCCCTTGAAATCAGCTTTTACTGGGAATTTTTTATGATTTCGATTTATCAAAACAGCAGTTTTTAATTGTTTTAATGGGGTATTTAAAAAATGTTTGACACCATAAATTAAGGTTGCTCCAGAATGTAATACATCATCAATTAATACAACGGACTTATTTGTATATTCATTTGTATCAATGGAAATAGTGACATTAGTAAGCAAGTCTTTTTTATTAATAAAAACCTCACAAAGAACGATCTTTACATCGGAATAATCAGCAATTACTTTTTGTAGTTTTTTAGCAATTATAAACCCATTTTTAGAAATACCTGCCAATACTATTTGTTGCTCATTAATATTACTTTCAAGAATTTGAAGTGCAATCCTTCTAATTTTATGATTTATTTGAGTATCCGTTAGAATAATATTGTTTTCTGTTTTCATGCGTTGCAAATTAGCGTTATAAATCAATATCAAAGCTACATATTTTTATTCTTCTTCAGAACTATAATCGTCAATATCTCGACGATCCTTTTTAGTAGGTCTACCAACTCCTTTTTTACGATAATAATCTTTCGCATGCTTTAAGAGTTCTAGGTGTTCTAAATTCTCTTTTGGAGTGATATCCTTTCGATACAAATCAACAAGTTTTGCACCAACCCTATTTTGTGGAGTATCTAAAACTTGAATAACATAGTTTACTTGGTTTTTTCTAATATTAATTTTATCGGTGGCGTAAACTTCACGAGAAGGTTTTACTTGGGAGTCATTAATTCGGATATGCCCTTTCTTACATGCTTCAGTAGCAATACTTCTTGTTTTGAAGTAACGAATACACCATAAATACTTATCAACTCTCATTTTATCTAAAATCAATGTTAAAATAAAAACAAAAGTAAGATAAAATTGTATCTTGCCATCAAATTTGAGTAATGATGAATAGAATAATTAAGAGCGCAATTTTATTTTTAGTTTTTGGAGGATTAACTTCTTGTCAAAATGATGATGCAACCACAGCTGAATATATAGTTCCTTTATGGGAACAAGAGCCTATTGATGATGCAGCAATAGTAGAGTTTTTGACAAACAACTATTTTAATGAAGAAGAGTTTGTAACTCCACCAGCTGATTTTAACTTTGATATTAAGTTTTATCTAGATGAAACAAAAGCAGGAGTAGACGCCAATGGTGACGATGATATATTAGACACTAATCAAATTGAAGGAGGTTTTACAAGAACACCTTTGATAGATTTTGTAGGAACTGTTATAAACGGGATGACCATTGAAACAAAAACGATAACCTTAAGTGATGTTGATCATACCTTGTACATATTAAAGGCTGTACAAGGACAAGGAGTAGAGCAACCAAGATTTTGTGATGAAGCGTTTTTATCTTATGAAGGGATGAAGTTGGGGAAAGAAGTTTTTGATAATGCATTAAACCCTAATGACCTTGATTTAGCAAAAACAGTTAAAGGGTTTTCAGAATCTGTGTCAGAATTTAATATTGCAACTGGAACAATTGATAATGGTGACGGAACTTTTACATATGAAAATTATGGAGTAGGAGCTGTATTTATGCCATCTGCTTTGGGGTATTATGCAACTCCAAAAGGAATTATACCTGCATACTCTCCATTAATATTTAAATTAAAAGTATACGGTACTAGGGAATTAGATCATGATAATGATGGCGTGCCAACTTATGTAGAGGATTTAAATGGAGATAGAAATTTAAATAATGATGATACAGATTTGGATGGTATACCAAATTATGAAGATACTAATGACGAAAACGATCCTGTTTTTACTAGAGATGAAGTAACAAATACGTATGTTATTTATGACGGTGATGCTGACCCAGCTTTATTACCTGGTGAAGAGGAGATAGATAGAGTTACTGATTATTCTGAAGTGCCTAACAAAATTACAATTACAAGACGAATTTATAAGGACACTGATGGTGATGGTACTTTTGATTATTTAGATGGAGATAGTTAATAGTTTAAATAAAAGTAATAAAAAAGCCTCACTCTATAAGTGAGGCTTTTTTTATAGAAGCTGTTAACAAAGAAAATAAAACTTAATGCTAATTCAATTTTATTAATATGAAACAAAGTCCTTTGTTAACAGCTAAAATGTCATTTTTCCATTTTTAGATAATAATCTGCGGAATGTTTTCCTGATCCATATATAAGAAAGAAAACAGATAATAGTAATACAATGCATGCTGTCATTAAATTTAAAGCATTCATATCACCTAGTAAATTAATCAATACAGCTCCAATTAAAACAGGTATTTGCGCTGCTATTGCCCAACGTGTTAATAAACCACATATAATAAGAAGCCCACCGATTAAATGTGCGGGAACTACATAATGCATTAGTATTATTTCTCCAACATAATTCTTCAGTGGTTCAATTAATTCAGCTAGTATTAAACTATGACTCATAAAGTACATTCCTTTGTAAAATATAAAGGCGCCTAATCCTATTCTAATAATATCTAATGAGTAATAAGTGTGTGCATTAG
>Ga0209396_1000729_pt1 | contig 38009 bp, 38 predicted proteins | sample GOMGulsemesocosm_6_FD_184638 | JGI IMG/M metagenome (GOLD analysis project Ga0209396, IMG submission 184638) | Methane-oxidizing microbial communities from mesocosms in the Gulf of Mexico - GOM8C Gulf of Mexico (SPAdes) (version 2) | ecosystem: Environmental > Aquatic > Marine > Cold seeps...
CTAGTTTAACCAAAATAATTAATGGTCTCTCGCTGGCAATAAAACCGAGCAGTGCTCGCCAACCATGTGTAAAAAAAACATAAACTGTTTAATTTTAAATCCTAGTTATCAATAAAAAGGCCCTTAATTAAGGGCCTTTTTTATACCAAGTCCGTTAAATTAGTGGCCAATTTATTAACAAGGAAAAACGGATGAGAACAAGGCATTTATTTACGTCTGTAGTCATTCTACATAGAAAATAAATAACGCGGTTATCATTTGTTTTAACCGTTAAGAATGATCAGTTAATTATCGGCATTGGTATTATTACTGTTTGCGGGTAAAGACCAATTCTTTATCACTTGATGATAACGGATCAAATTGATAGCCGTCGTAATCAAATTGTTGTAATTGCTCTGGGGTACTAACCCGCTTGTCAATCATGTATCGAACCATCATGCCGCGGGCCTTTTTGGCATAAAAGCTGATGATTTTATATTGACCATTTTTATAGTCTTTAAAAACCGGCGTGATAATTTTAGCTTTAATGTCTTTGGTTTTAATCACTTTGAAGTATTCGGTCGATGCCAAATTAATTAAAAATTGACTGTCACTAGCGGCCAAGCTTTGATTAATGTTGTCTGTGACCAAGCTGCCCCAAAACTGATATAGATTAGTGCCGCGACTATTAGCCAGTTTTGTACCCATTTCTAATCGATAGGCCTGCATTAAATCAAGTGGTCTTAATACGCCATACAGGCCAGACAAAATCCGCAAATGTTGCTGGGCAAACTGTAAGTCATCATCTGACAACTCTTGCGCACCTAAACCCACATAGACATCGCCTTGAAATGCAAAAATCGCCTGCTTGGCATTATCTTTGGTAAACGGGGTTTGCCATTGACCAAACCGCGCGGCGTTTAAGCCGGCTAATTTGTCACTTAGCTTCATCAGCGAGGCAATATCAGCCGGGCTCAACGACTGGCAGTCTTTGATCAAAAGCTCGGACTGCGTCAATAACTGACATTGGCCAGCGTCAATATCATGGGCCGGGCTTTCAAAATCTAGCTTTTTGGCAGGAGAAATAACAGCCAACATATCAATACCTATAAAGTTAAATCACAATAGCTCTATTGTACTGATTGCAACAATGTCGGCAACTAGTTAAATCGTCTTGCCCCTGATTAATGTCGACACATAGCGCTACCACAGCTAGATAAACCACAATAACGTGATAAAAATAACGCTTTAACGATAAAACCTCCAAAATTGACAACAATAGAGACAAATTGACCGATAACCACTGGGGTTATCTCGTTTTACATGCTATATCTACTATTAACTAAATTGATTAATAGATCGATGAATCAGCAATTAGCAGCCTGTTTCAATGGCATTGAAATAAATTCAAACTCAGATAAATTTCACAGTAACTTCTTTTATCATAAGTATTTAGTGGTTATTAGGATTAGGAGCATCAAATGAACAAACTCGAACAACTTAAAGCAATGACTTCTGTCGTTGCCGATACCGGTGATATTGAAGCGATCAAACTGTACCACCCACAAGATGCGACCACCAATCCGTCGCTTATTTTGAAAGCCGCTCAATTACCGCAATATAGCGAATTAGTTAAAAATGCTATTGCGCATGCAAAAATGCAAACGGGTGATCAGCAGCAACAATTATCTTACGCCTGTGATCATCTAGCAGTGGCGATTGGCCAAGAAATATTAACCATTATTCCTGGCCGCATTTCAACCGAAGTTGATGCAAGATTATCGTTCGATAAAACCGCCTCAGTGGCTAAAGCCCATCAGTTAGTAGCGATGTATCAAGAAGCGGGTGTCGATAAAAGCCGAATTTTAATTAAACTGGCGTCAACCTGGGAAGGTATCTGTGCCGCGCGAGAGTTAGAGCAACAAGGCATCAACTGTAACCTCACCTTGCTCTTTAGTTTTGCTCAAGCGAAAGCTTGTGCTGAAGCTGGCGTATTCTTAATTTCGCCATTTGTTGGCCGGATCCTTGATTGGCATAAAGCTAATTCAGGGCAAACGCAGTACAGCGCCAGTGAAGATCCTGGGGTAGTGTCGGTCACCGAGATTTATCAATATTACAAACAGCACGATTACAATACCGTTGTGATGGGTGCTAGCTTTAGAAATACTGGCGAGATTATTGAACTGGCGGGTTGTGATAAATTAACCATCAGCCCAGCGTTACTCGAAGAGCTGTCAAATATGTCTGGTGAAGTAACCAGAAAGCTAATGCCTGAAAATAGCTCGCAACAGAACGCGTTAGCGCGCCCTGAACAATTGAGCGAATCTCAGTTCCGCTGGCAGTTTAACGAAGACCCAATGGCCGTCACAAAATTGGCTGAAGGCATCAGAAACTTTGCTATCGATCAAGACAAGCTTGAGCAAATGTTACTGGAAATGTGGTAAACGCCAAACGTAGTACTTTAGTCTTGTTTTTGGCTAAATAATGAACTTATTGTTGATTGAACGACTTTTGTTGTGTTATCTATAACTTAGGATGCAGCTAAAGGAGTAAACCATGGATAGGTTAGAATTTTCAGCAAACTACGATCAACCAGCAAAACGAGGACGCCCTAAAGGAAGCAAGAAGAAAAAATGGCGAGAAATTGAATTAATTCAAGACCGCCAACGACTTGCAAAAGAACTCTCTGATCTCGACAACGGGCATGAATACTGTGTAGACGAGCTAGATTTGGATTTTTAATCCCTAACTATCAACTGTCAGCACAATCAGCCCCAATATAAAGCGCCTTACGGCGCTTTATCTATTTTATCCCCGCTAAAAAAAGTACAATAACGCTTTTGATTAGGCAAGATCCGATGCAGTCATTGATTTCAACCATAGATCCTAGCTGGCAGCCATTTTTTGAACACCAACTAGCCCAGCCACAACTCAAGCAACTGTTGGAGTACTTGACGCAACAACAAGCCGCCGGTGTTGTTATTTATCCCGCCCCAGCACTGTGGTTTAGAGCTTTTGAACTGCCGATAACACAAATTAAACTGACCATTATTGGCCAAGATCCTTATTTCAACGCAGGGCAAGCAATGGGCTTATCTTTTAGCGTGCCTCATGGTGAAAAAATTCCGCCAAGCTTAAGAAATATCTATAAAGAACTGACCTCAGACATTGGTTTACCTGGGGCTAATCATGGTGATTTAAGTCGCTGGGCCGATCAAGAAGGGATATTTTTACTCAACGCTTCCTTAACTGTCGAAGCGGGTAATGCCGGCAGTCACCTAAAACGCGGTTGGCAGCAGTTTACCTTGGCCGCCTTAGATTATATCAACCAACAGTGCCACCACACGGTCTTTCTCGCCTGGGGCGCTTTTGCCCATAAGTGTTGTAAAAATATAGATCTTGAGCGCCATCAAGTGATAAAAACATCACACCCGAGCCCACTTGGTGCTTATAAAGTAATGAAAACTGCACCAGCATTTTTGGGCTCAAATTGTTTTTCACATGCCAATGATTATTTAATCGCGCATCAAAAAAAACCTATTTCTTGGGCAGTTGATTAAGTAATTTATTTAAATATTTAACGGGGATGGCATAGGTGATTGCACTGGGTTTAGATAAAACATTCTCTTTAGATTGCTTTACAAACACTTTGTTTACTATGCCGTGAACCCGCCCGGTGCGGGGATCATACATCGGACTACCGCTGTTGCCCGGATACGCAGTCGCATCAAGTTGGTAAACAAAGTAAGGGTTACGTAAACGCTTAAGGCTCGCCAAATTGAGTTGTTTGGCTGAGGCGGCGGGGATCGCTATAGGCGTGATACTAGCAACAATTCCAGTATGAGTTGCTGGGTATAATCCTAATACGCCACCAATGGGAAAACCGGTAAAAGCAATATCACTGCCTTCACCTATGAGGTTACTTGCTCCTAACTGAAAAGTCGGTAACGCTTTACCGGAAATTTTCAGCACCGCCAGATCATGTAATGACGAAGTCGCGATAACCTTAGCATCACGAAACTGCGGTTTGCTGCCCGTACCAATCAACACCACTAAACGTTCACGTCCGCCCTCATCAAGCGAGCCCGGGATTACATGTTTATTGGTGACAATATGACGGCCATCCAAAATAGCAAAGCCGGTGCCTCTTAGCGTTAACCTTGGCGAGCCCGTGGGATGAAAAGTACCGATACCGACGATAGCGGGTTTGATTTTTGCGATAGTTTTCGCCAGCTCACCACTGGCAAAAACACTCGCTGGCCATAACATGACAACAATAAAAAATACCCTGCTCATCCTTAACCATCGTTTTTCAATTGCTGCCATTGATATCTCCACAATAAATAATGAAAAAGTCACAAAATGTGACTATTCTTTAACTACAGTAATTATAGAAGAGATCCTCAGGATGAGTATTTTTTTCCATCACTTGGTCACCGAAACAGCCAAAACAAAACCCAATAATATCGCGCTAACTTTTCAGCAACAACAGCTAACCTATCAGCAACTTGCTGATGAGATAACTCGAGTTGCCGCTAAATATCTGACGCTCAATGTTAAGCGTTATGATCGCGTGGCAACCTTTTTACCCAAATGCCCACAAGCGGTAACGGCGCTGTTCGCCACCAGCATGATTAATGCGGTATTTGTACCGATTAATCCGGTCTTAAAGCCCCAACAAGTTAAACACATCTTAACCGACTGTAATGTCAAAGTACTCGTCACCAATAGCGCCCGTGCTAAGCAATTGCTTGAGATATTTCCACAATGCCAAGACTTAGTCCAATTGATAATCATCGATCCTAAACCAGCCCAGTTTCACACGATTAATCTCAACATTCAGGCTTGGCCCAGCCAAGATCAAGCAACCGAATTACCGCCTCTTGCCAATGCTACCGATGGTGACATGGCCGCGATCTTGTACACCTCAGGCAGTACGGGTGCCGCTAAAGGGGTGGTGTTGTCACACCGGAACTTAATTTGTGGCGCGCAAAGTGTGGCTAGTTATCTTAATAATAGCGCTGAAGATAAAATATTAGCCTTGCTGCCTTTAAGTTTTGATTATGGTTTAAGTCAGTTAACAACCGCATTTAGTGTCGGTGCACAATGTGTATTGATGGACTACTTGCTACCTGGTGATGTGATCAAAGCTGTTGCCAAACATAAAATTACCGGCCTTGCTGCCGTACCACCGTTATGGGCACAATTAGTTAAACTGAACTGGCCAGATGAAGCCAGAGGTTGCTTACGATACTTCACCAATACGGGTGGCGCGATGCCTGAAGCCGTATTGGTGAAAATTCGCCAGATATTCGAGCAGGCTACCCCCTATTTAATGTACGGGTTAACCGAAGCATTTCGCTCTAGCTACCTGCCACCTGAGTTTGTCGATAGTCACCCAACCTCGATGGGTAAAGCGGTGCCCAATGCCGAACTATTGGTTGTGACTAACGATGGCCGTATTGCCGAAGATGACGAACCAGGCGAGTTAGTTCACCGTGGCCCGCTCGTCAGCTTAGGCTACTGGAATGCCCCCGAAAAAACAGCGCAACGCTTCAAGCCTTTTAGTCAGTCATTAACCGAGCTATGTTTGAATGATATTGCAGTTTATTCGGGCGATTGGGTCCGCCGTGATGCCCAAGGTTTTTTATACTTCATTGGCCGCAAAGACGAAATGATCAAATCATCGGGTTATCGAATTAGTCCTGCTGAAATAGAAGAGGTTGTATACCAATTAGCCGATGTCGTCGTCGCGGCCGTGGTCGGTATTCCTCATCCGGAATTAGGCCAAGCGGTCGTTGTTATTTATCAAGCTAAAGGAAACAACCAATCGCTCACCGCAGATATCACTCGCCATTGTAAAAAAGAGTTAGCCAATTATATGCAACCATTGCATTATATTAGTCGAGCTGAGATGCCGCACAATGCCAATGGGAAAATTGATAAAACCGTATTAACAGCCGAGTTACAAGATTTATTCAAGGAATGAAAATAATGCCAAATTCCGTACCACAAGCAATGAAAAAAACGGCGCCCATTCATGCGCCAATGGCGCAATTTAGCAGCGAGAACGGTCAGCTGATGATAGGACGTTTCACCATGCGTGATATCGCTAATATGGTTGGTCAAACGCCTTTTTATGCTTATGATCGCACCGTAATCAACGCAACTGTTAATGCCTTGCGCCAAGCTTTGCCGGCAGCAATAGAACTGCACTATGCGATTAAAGCCAATCCCTATCAGCCCGTGATAAATCACATGGCTTCATTGGTTGATGGTTTTGATGTTGCTTCTGCCGGCGAAATGTTACGGGCACTGCAAACATCAATGGGCCCCGAGAATATAAGTTTTGCCGGTCCCGGAAAAACCAACCAAGAACTCATCAGCGCCATCACCGCGGGTGTGACATTAAATGTTGAATCAGCCTCAGAACTGACAAAAATCGAGCAGTTAAGTCAGCATCTCAACATTAAGGCTAATGTAGCGCTGCGGGTCAACCCCGCCTTTGAGTTAAAATCGTCTGGCATGCAAATGACCGGTGGCGCTAAGCCCTTTGGCATCGACAGCGAGCAAGTCGCCGATTTAATTGTAAGGATAAATAACAGCTCACTTAATTTTATCGGCTTACACATTTTTAGCGGCTCACAAAATTTAAAACCTCAAGCATTAATCGACGCGCACAATCAAACCTTTGCGCTGGCCAGTCAGCTGCTAGAGCAAGCAGATAGCAGCGCGATTAGTATCAATATTGGTGGTGGTTTTGGCATTCCTTATTTCCCAGGCGAGTCACATTTGCCGCTCAGTGAAATTTGCGAAAATTTAGAGCGCTTGTTAACTCAATATCAACGACAATTTAGCCAAACAAAAATAGTGATGGAGTTTGGTCGTTATTTAGTGGGCCCTGCTGGCGTTTATGTTTGTGAAGTTATCGATATCAAGCAATCGAGACAGCAAACTTTTGTCGTTGCTAACGGCGGTCTGCATCATCACCTGTCAAATTCAGGAAATTTCGGCCAGGTGATTAGAAAAAATTATCCGGTGGCTGTCGCAAATAGACTAACCGGCTATCAAAATGCAGATGAAGCTGTAACCTTAGTCGGTCCACTGTGCACCCCGCTCGACATTTTAGCCAATAAGGTGCAGCTGCCAGCTATTGAGGTCGGCGATTTGATTGTGGTTTATCAATCAGGTGCCTATGGTGCAAGTGCCAGCCCCCAACAATTCTTAGGTCACCCCAACCTTACTGAAATATTAATTTAACCGCTCACCTTAATCATAAAACCGATATTTCAAACATAAAAAAGGGCCAGTGGCCCTTTTTTATTACTTTATAAACTACAACATACCTTACAATTAAGTGCTGGCCTGTTTTCTCAACTGCATCAACTGCGGTTTTAAATGCTCAGGTATGTCAGTGCCTAAATTATTCAATAGCTCTAATGCTTGATTTTTTTGTGCCATCGCAATAAGCACTTCTGCTTTATGCAAGGTAAAAGCGATGCCTTGGGGGGCGATGCTAATAGCCTTATCAAATTGAATAACCGCCTGTTGGTATTGCTGCATTTTAAACAGAATAACACCGTAACTGTCGATAACTTGAGGGTTTTTGGGCATTATCGTTAAGGCTTTTTTAATGTATTTAAGCGCTTGTTGATACTGACCATTCTCTGACAGGCTCCAGGCTAAATTATTCAAATAAGCAGGATTTTTAGGTGCTGCTTTGATTAGCTCTTGATAAAGTTCAATCGCTAATGGTGAGTTGGCACTCACATACATTGTCGCCAATAATGATTTTACCGAACGATTCAAAGGTTCAGTGACTAAATGATCTTTAAGTACCGTTACTGCCTGATCCGTTTGTTGCAGCTTGATATTACTTTTTGCCAACAACAGCGCATAACGCGCTTTAGGTTCAGCAGTATATGCTTTGGTTAACTGAGTCAAAGCTTGCGGATATTTCTGTTCTCGAAAAAATAGCTCACCTTCAATCGCCGCAATATAACTACGGTTTTTTACCTTTTTCTTATAGGTATTAAACAAACGACGCGCCGATCCTAACTGGCCATCTAACATCATTAAATTAATTTTTAAGCCATCTATATTGGTTAAACTGCCAAACTTTGTAGCGAGCTGTTCAACCAATCGCAGACCATCATTATAACGCCCCAGTTTTTCATGTAAGCCAATTTGTTTTAATAGTGGTAAGGGAGAGTTTGGGTTGCGCTGTGCCCATTGCTCAAAAGTTTTTAACGCCTGCTCTGGTTGTCCTGCTAACATCAAAATATCACCATAACGACGCCAATATTTATCGCTTAATTGCTCTCTGGATTTTATTGAGTTTAATAAATCAATGCCTTGCTGTAATTGTCCATCAACAACATGAATAGTCGCTCGTTTAAGTAAAATCAGCTCCGACTCAGGAAATGCACTATAAGCCTCTTTAAACACGTTTTTATATTGCTCAATATCTTCTGTTTGCTTCAAGATTAATTTTGCTTTCAATTGCAACGCGGTGAAACGTTGTGGTTCCATCACTAACACGTTATTAATATCGACAAGGGCTTGCTCGTAATCATCTTGAATCACCCGCAATTTGGCTAAATTATGTAAGGCATCGGCATTATTTGGAAATTTAGCCATATTAGCCAACAGCATCTTTTCAGCCAAAGCATAGTCTTTATTAAAAAATGGGATAATACTTGCGACATTCCAGCCATACGGCTTATCGCTATATTGTTTTTTCAAGCGCTCAGCAATATCGCGTAATTCGTCAAAACGTTTAGCCACCGTATAAGATGAACTCACTTGTGGTAAAACTTGCTCAACTAATTCGGCAACAAATAACGATTGAGTTAAATCGTCAAGCCCTTCAGCCATGCCTAGTTTCATTTTTAGCACGCCGCGTTTTAACACTAAAATGTGATTGCCAGGCAATTGGGTTAACGCTTGCTCAACGAGTTTCAATGCAGTTAAGTAATCTTGGGCGATCGTAAATTCATTGGCCGCTAATACATACAAGGCGGCATTTTTTTGGTCGGGAGCCGATAAATTGTCCACAGCATCTCGAGCGGCATTAATACTGCCGCGTTTAATATTATTAATTATTTGCATTATCTGCGGTCCGATCAAGCTCGTAGTATGCTTGCTTACCCGAGATAAGTGACGATAAGAGCCTTTATAATCTTCTTGGCGAAACAGGACCATGCCCGCAACAAGGTTAGCTTGCACATTGCCCGACACCGACTCGAGCGTCACTAGCGCATGCTTTAGCGCTAACTCAATCTCACTATCTTGGTAAGCTAATTGAGCAAGGATCACATTAACGACCGGTTGTTTAGCATTAACTTTTAATAATTTAGCTAACTCTTCTTTAGCACGAGTTTCATTATCATTCTTCAATAAGCTGTTAATCAGTAACAGGTTTATCTTGCTGAGATTGATTTTTGTCAATTCGATATATTTATCGTAAGCAGCGACCGAGCTGGCATAATCACCTCCGGCATAAGCCAAGCCTGCATACAGTAGAACCGCCTCTTCCATTGTGGGGTGATCGTCAAGTAATGTCTTAACCAATTCAGTTGCTTGGGCGTAGTCGGTGTTAGCAGAAGCCGACATTACTTGCCCTAACCTAGCGTATGCTGCCTCTTCATTAAGGTCATTAGCTAAACTGTATTCCGCTAATGCTTGATCTCGCATGCCTTGAGACATTAACGCCTGCCCGCGTAACACATAAGCTACCACCAGGTCATCAGTGGCCAAGCTAGAGTTCACTAACGGCAGAGCTAATAACTGCTCAAATTCTTTTTGCTTAAACAGCGCCATCGCTAATGGTAATAGCGACTCTTGCTGTAACGATGGGTCGGTTACTGAACGTTCTAATTCTTTTGTGGCCGCAGCATATTGGTTACTCGCCAAATACAACTTGCCCAATGCCAATCGAACGCTAGCGTTAGTAGGATCTTGACGAATAGAATTTTTATACTCAATAATCGCGGCATTGGTATCGCCATTAGTTTGATGGTTTTTTGCTAATTCAAAGTATTCCTGACTGGTTTTTGCACCGGTACAACCGCCAACCACCAAACTAGCAACCAGCAATGCCAATGTGAATCTTTTATCTTTTAACATAATCTTTGCATCCTTTATCCTTGGACAATTGTATTAACAGTATAATTCTCAACTTCACTGCGCCATTGCGCACAGGAAAATGTATGGTTAGCGGCTGCTAGTTTTAGCTCACTGGTCATTTTCTGTGACCACAATTGAGCCCACTGAGAGTCGTCACTAAGCAGCTGAATAAATTCTTTGACCACTAAATCTTGGCCACTGGCGATAAAGTGCACCTGGCCATTAAATTTGGTTAAACCTTGCCCCATGTAATGGACAAAATTATCTTGGTTAAACTTATTACTCGCCAACAGACTCGCCGAGCTTTCACAGCTGTTTTTCGGTAAATAAATCCCCCGAACGGTGGTAAATAATCCAGTCACTGCAGCAGAAAAGTGAAACCGACCCGAGCTTAGCTTTTGCCAAAACTCTTTGCTCAGTAAGCGCTCAAGGTAGTAATACTTGAGCAGAGTCTTTGCTTTAGTATCTGGCTGCTCGACCCAAGGGTTGGCAATGAAAATTTGGTTGATTACTGCTGGCTGATGCTGACTTAGATAAAGCAATATAGCCGAAGCACCATCACACAAGCCCCAAAGAGCAATATGCTTTAACATCGGACACTGCGCTTGAAACTGTTCTATGGCAGCAGGTATATCTTGATAAGCGGTTAAAAAGTCGCTTGGTTTGCCATCGCTATCACCAATGCCTGCATAATCAAACCGAAAAACTGCGATGCCATGGGCTGCCAAAAAACGCGCCAACAGTACAAACTGGCGGTGACTGCCCACGCGTGTTTGTGGCCCGCCAACAATAATAATCACTCCCTGTTTCACCGGGGTTTCGTCAGCACAATTCGCCTGATGAACCATGCCGGTTAGCCAGTGCTGATGGCCCTTGAACACTACCGCTGTCTCATCCATTCAAGCCTCCTAACAAATAACTGATACAGTAATCGCTAAGCTCGGGCACCTGGGTGATTTCTTGTGTTTGCCAAAAGCAATCACCGACAATAAATTGCTCAGTAACGTCATTAAATTGCTGCCAATTAACAAGGGTTTTTTTACTAATCGCTTTAATTTGTTGTGTCGGTGGCTGACCAATCTCGACCCAAGCCAAACTTAAGCTATCAGGTAATTGTTTAAGGTCAAGATAGTTTAACTTGGCTATCGCTTCACTTAGTTCGTGATTTAAGTGATAACCGGCAATTTCAAGCCCACCATTGTTTGATAGTTCTTGCTGTAAGTCAGCCATCGTCAACTTGGCCTGCCCATTAATCATGCCTGTTGCTAAACGCAGCCGCATAAATTGCACCATAAACTGCTTACCATTAAGCGCTGGCTGCAATAAAATGAGAGGAGCCGTGTGCGCTATCAGCTGGTTACAATAGCAGTCTAAAGCCAATAATGCCCCGCTACGCAGCCCAATGATCCCGATAGCAACGTCTGGATCTTGATTTTGTAGCGCTAGGTAAAGAGCACGGATGTTCTGTTGCCAAATATCCCAGCTCGCTTGACTAAAATCGCCTTCACTATCTCCAGTACCAAATAAGTCAATTAAGCTGACCCGAATATGATGTTGAGCGGCTTGGCGCGCAAAATCAGCCAACATTTTGCGGCTTTTATTCGCTTCTTCAGCAAAAGGCGGGATCATAATGACATTCAACCGGATTTTCTGTTCAAGCTCCGGTACAAATTGGGTTATAAATAGCCTGCCATGAGCTGTATTTAAAAAAAACAGCCGCGGCTTTATTAGCATTTTAGTTCGACAAATGATGTTAACGTACCGATAGTTTCAAAAACTTCGGCGCTTATTTCATCATCATCAATGATAAAGCCGTAGTTCTCTTCTAACTGGGTAATGACAGTAACAACAGCCATGGAGTCGAATTCGGCGATAGCGCCAATTAATGGCGTCGCGTCATCCCAATCACTAATGTCGTCAATTTGGAGGCATTGTTGTAGGATCACCATGATATCGTTAAGCATATAATTCCTTTTAATATTAGTTAGACATGGCGAGACAACACTAACAATCACTTTCAGCAAGAAAGCCCTCAGTTAGAATGTCCCTTTCTTAACTTCTTTATATAGTATGAGTGACGACAGATTGAACGCCATCATCCTTTTAGCGTAAATCATTAGTGCACTCAGCTTTTAGTATTAAAATAAGTCGAAGCAATGAATCCAGAAACAAAAACGGCAGCTCCATGAGCTGCCGTTTAATAATGGATATTATTTATTGAGGGTTATTTATGAAATGGTCGCGACAATTCATTAACCGCTTTAATAAATACTCCAGCATGCTCAGGATCAACATCAAGATGAATACCATGGCCAAGATTGAAAACATGACCGGTATTATCCTGACCAAACTCTTCAAGAATTGTTTGTACTTCTTGACGAATTCGATCCGGAGAAGCGTAAAGCATTGATGGGTCCATATTACCTTGTAATGCAACCTTATCACCAATTCGTGCTTTAGCATCGCTAATATCAATCGTCCAATCAAGCGCGACAGCATCACAACCCGTGGCGGCGATTTCTTCGATCCACTGACCACCATTTTTAGTAAATAGTGTCACTGGTACCTGACGGCCTTCGTTTTCACGGGTTAAACCATCGACAATTTTGGCCATGTAACGCAATGAGAATTCACGATAATCTCGTGGCGATAAAATACCGCCCCAGGTATCAAAAATCATCACTGATTGCGCGCCTGCTGCAATTTGTGCATTTAAGTATAAAATAACTGAGTCAGCTAATTTATCGAGTAAAAGATGCAAGGTTTTAGGCTCGGCAAACGCCATTTTTTTGATTTTGGTAAAGGCTTTAGAGGTACCGCCTTCAATCATATAAGTGGCCAGAGTCCATGGGCTGCCTGAGAAACCAATTAACGGCACTTCGCCATTTAGTTCGCGGCGGATAGTACGAACGGCATTCATCACATAACCAAGTTCATCTTCAGGATCTGGAATGCCGATTTTTTTAACATCAGCTAACGAAGTGATTGGGCGTTCGAACTTTGGCCCTTCGCCTGTTTCGAAAAACAAGCCCAAGCCCATTGCGTCTGGTACAGTTAAGATATCTGAGAATAAAATCGCGGCGTCCAAGTCATAACGACGCAACGGCTGCATCGTCACTTCACAAGCAAAATCAGCATCACGGCACAATGACATAAAATCGCCAGCATGAGCACGCAACTCACGATATTCAGGTAAATAACGCCCTGCTTGACGCATCATCCATACTGGAGTTTGATCGACCGGTTGCTTTAACAGCGCACGAAGATAGCGGTCATTTTTTAGCTGAACCATGAAATTATCCTAACATTAAGTAAATATAAATTTGCGACATTGTACCATTGCCTAAGCTTAAAAAACTATCCCAGATCAAGATGACTAGCGCGTTAGATAACATCTGTTAAATAACGTAAGCAGTTACGAGAGAATCAGCCGTTATCGGCAAACTAAAACGCAACAATTAGTCTTTCTGGTGCAAAATATGGTCAATCAACTGCTTGGCAATCGAGTGAGGCCCTGGCAATTGCGGTAAATTGTCAACATCGTACCAATCAGCGGCCGATAATTCATTGTGATCAATTGATATTTCGCCGGATTTATAATCGGCAATATAGGCAATCATCATATTATGCGGGAAAGGCCAGGGCTGAGAGCCGAAATAGCGAATATTATCAACGTCGAGCCCAACCTCTTCTTTAACTTCGCGAGCAACTGTTTGCTCTAACGTTTCACCCACTTCGACAAAACCAGCCAATACCGAATAAACCCCGCCAATATTACGTTTGTTTTGGGCCAGCAATAATTTTCGATCTTTTACCACGGCCATCATCACCGCTGGTGATACGCGTGGATAAGCACGGTGGCCACATGGCTGGCATTGCATCGCAACTTCCCAAGCAATAGCTTTCATTGTCTGACCACATTGACCACAGTACTTATGCGTACGAACAAAGTTGGCGACCTGCCAAGCGCGCCCAGCCATTAAAAACAGCTCTGGCGCCATCACGCTCATCGCCGCTCGTAATCCGGTCCACTGCCCATCAGTGCAATCGAGCTGCTGGTGCTGTAAATCAATTAAAATACACGACTTTTGCTGATAGTAACCTAAGTGATAACACGGGCAGTTATCATCAACATTAAGCCCTAATTGATTGAGCGTACCTTGAGGTAACGTTGCATTTTGGTCGAGCGTCCATAGTTGATCATCTTGGCAAATGAACCAAAGTGCTTTACGGGCAGGATTAAGTTTATTGATTTTTTTCATAAGCTTCCCAGCATAATAATCTATGTTTTTTAATGGGTATTTATGACCGATATTATAACGGGCGAATTTAGTGCTGAATAGCAATTAGATAAAATGTTTTTATCCGTTACGCTTAAAAAGATCATTGTTTTCAAAACGTTTATTATCATTTTATTAACGCCAGGCTTTTAATATGCTTAAAGTTTAACGCCACAGAGCCGGCACTATAGCCTAATTATTTAGCCAAGTATTTAAGATCTAAATCAAAACCAAAGACAGTTATTGTTGATTTGCGCCAAGCCTTGCCTTACATTGGGATTATAAACAATAAAATCAAAGGAGACTCTTCATGCTCACAAAAATCGAATATGCACAGCAGCAATGGGGAGGTTCTAACGCACTGATTGATACTTGGCTCGGTAAACGCCAAGAGCTTATTGTAACTTATTGCCAAATTGCCGGCCTACCTCCGTTTGAAGTAAAAACACAAGCACTACCAGCCCCTGATGATATCCATGAATTTTGCAACAAACTTGTTGATTATGTATCAACCGGTCATTTTGAAATATATAAAGAATTGGTTTCATGCTGTGAAACTCATGGCAAAGAGAGCCTCAATCAAGTCGACTTAATTATTCCTCAGATTACTGATACCACTGACATGTCGTTAGAGTTTAGTGATAAGTACGCGGAAAGCTTAGATGAACCACTTGAGCTATTCGATCGTCACCTATCCACCTTAATTGAGGGGTTAGAACGACGTTTTGAACTGGAAGATCAGTTATTATCGACGTTATTTGAAAAGCATACCAACCCTGCCTAACGTCGCTAACTCAATGTAGTTTTTGCTTAGTGCTGCTAAGTTGTGCCGAGAGGTTGTGCAGATAAGTTGTGCCGAAATTCATTGCTGAGATGCGTTGCAAAGATAATTTCTGAAGTTGCAGAGATAATTTCTGAAATAGTCGTATTATTAAATCTCAAGATCAAAAAAGGGCTATTCAATAATATGAATAGCCCTTTTTGTGTTCGCTCAACGTAGTATTACTTAACGACTTCTAGCAATTCAACTTCAAATACTAGTGTTGAATTAGCAGGGATAGTTGGTGTATCACGCTCACCATAAGCTAAGTCAGACGGAATGGTAAATTTGAATTTAGCACCAGGCTTCATTAGTTGCACGCCTTCAGTCCAGCCTTTAATCACCCCATTTAATGGGAATGTTGCAGGTTCACCACGATCGTATGAACTATCAAATGGCGTACCGTCGATTAACGTGCCTTTGTAATGCACAGTAACTTTATCGGTTGCAAGCGGTGAGTCGCCTTCACCTTGAGTCATTACTTCGTACTGTAAACCTGACTCAGTCGTGGTAACACCTTCTTTTTTACCATTAAGTGCCAAGTAATCAGCACCGGCTTGCTTAACTTTAGCGCCAGCTTCTTTCGCTTGGGCTTCAAACAAGGCTGATAACTTTTTACTAAACGTTTCTAACGTCTCATTAACTTGCTTTTCGTCTAACTCAGACTTGCCAGCTAAGCTGTCAGATACCCCTTGAGCGATCAGAGTGCGGTCAATAGTCACGCCTACTTCTTCTTGCTTTTTAACGCTTTGCTCAAGGTATTGCGCCATAGAAACACCAATCGCGTAAGCCGCTTTTTGGTCATCATTTTCAAAAACGAACTGTTGAACTTCAGGAGCAGCTACTACCGCTTGCTCTTCTTTGTCGTTACAAGCAGCAACCGCTAACAGTGCCGCAGCCACAGCAGATATTTTAATCAATTTGTTCATTACATTACCTTTAGTTATATATTTCTATCTTTAGATTATGACGATCTAGACGAATAATTTATTTCAACGCAGATGTTATGCCATATCAATTGGGGTTGATTCAAGCATTTTCAAGCAATTAGTGTTGATTAGCAGCTCAAATACCTATTATCATGAAAATTAAGTCACACAATAACTGCTATGTTTATATTCAAACAGCGCAATATTACTTTTAACACCTTGGGACAACCCGATGCTAAAGCTCACCCTCGCTATTTTTTCAATCTTAGTACTGACTGGCTGTAGTGGTCAAAACGATCCAGATAAATATTGGCAACATTCTGGCACCGGCGCATTGGCCGCAGCGGTTTCGCAAGACGCGACATTGGCACTCGTTTCATCAAATGCCCACGGCTTAATTCTATGGGACTTAACCAGCAATACTCAAATTCACCGCTGGAGCCAAGGTGACGATAATTTAGTATTATTTACCGATATTTCAGATAACAATAAATATGCGGTGTCGGCCGACAAAACGACTTTTGTGGTGTGGGAAATTAGCAGTGGCAAGGCCTTAACTTATACCAAGATTCGAGAATCGGCCATTCGCGACATTGCGATCGCTAACAACGGCGATTTATTGATTGGTAAAGTCAACGGAGTGGTAGTGCATGTCAATATTTTTAGCGGCCGGCGCATTGAATTTTTAGGCCATAGTGAAAAGATTAACTCAATCGATATCTCACCCAATGGCCGCTATGCCCTAACTGGCAGCAATGATTACAGCGCCCTGCTATGGGACACACAATCAGCGCAGGTCATCCATCGGTTTATTCACCCAAGCCGGGTTTCTAAAGTCGTGCTTGAGCCCAAAGGCCGCTATGCATTTACCGCTGACAGCAAACGACTTTCAGCGATATGGGATCTTAAAACCGGCAAAGAAGTTAGCCGCTTACAATACATGTCTCGTTCAAGAATTTTTAGCGCCGTTCGGTTCAGTCAAGACGCCAAGCAGCTCTTTACCGGCAACCCGGGTCGGTTGCTTAATCGCTGGGATATCGCCAGCGGCCAACAACTGCAACAGTGGCAAGTGCAGCCGCGTGAAGATTCCCGCCCACCCAGCTCAGTAATTTATTCCATTGGTGAAACGAAATCAGGTAAACTAGTCACCGAAAGCAGCTCTGGCTACGCCGAGTTTTGGAGTTATTAAGATCGAGGTATCGATGAACGAACAAGCACAACAGCGGTTAACGGAACTCGAAATGAAAGTCGCGTTCCAAGATGAAACTATTAATGTTTTAAGCGATGAAATTGCGACGCTTAATGAAGCACTAGATCGTCAACGCACTCAGCTGGAATATTTAGCAAGTCGCTTAGGCGATATGGCGCAACCGGCACAGGGCAGCCAAACCGCCGAGCCGCCACCACCACATTATTAAACTAGCCAGCTATAAATAGCCGCTATTCGGGTTTAAATATCCCGATCACCTGATCCGGTGCTTGAGCGGCCTTAGCTACCTCGTTGCTTACTTGCGACTGTTGATGATGACATTCAACACATTCAATTTTTTCTACATCATTTTCCATAAACAGCATAATGCTATCCATCGCTTTACATTTAGGGCAGCTTGCGCCAGCAATAAAGCGTTTTTTTAGTCGCGATGACATCTCATAGTCTCCAATGTTTTTATCGGTCAAGTATCCCATAAATTATCCGACAAGTTTACCACAGCAGCTAGGAGAACGTCGCGGATTAAGCTATTATGCCCCCCACTTTTATTTTAAATTTGTGCCCAATGATAGTTATTAAAGATCTGCAGTTGCTGCGTGGCGGCAAGACCCTACTCGATAAAGCCAATGCCACCATCTACCCTGGAACCAAGGTTGGTTTGGTCGGTTCAAACGGCTGTGGCAAGTCGAGTTTATTTGCCTTAATGCGTGGGCAACTGCATCAAGATCTTGGTGACTTTTCATTTCCATCACAATGGCAGGTTGCTTGGGTAAAACAAGAAACACCGGCCGATAATACCAGCGCGCTCGATTACTGTATTGACGGCGATAGCCAGTACCGTCAGTTTGAACAGCGCTTGCTTGCCGCAGAGCAAACTGATGACGGCCATCAAATTGCAGAAATGCATGCCGCCATTGATAATATCAACGGTTATAGCATTGCCGCGCGTGCTGGTGAATTACTGCATGGCCTAGGTTTTAGCGACCAACAGCTGCATTTGCCAGTGTCGAGCTTCTCTGGGGGTTGGCGGATGCGCCTTAACCTTGCCCAAGCATTGTTATGCCGCTCCGATTTGTTACTGCTTGATGAACCCACTAACCACCTCGATTTAGACACGGTATTGTGGTTAGAGAAATGGCTCCAGAATTACCCCGGCACCTTAGTATTAATTTCTCATGACCGTGATTTTCTCGATAATGTTGTTAACCAAATCGCCCACATTGAGCAGCAAACGATCTTTAATTACAGCGGTAATTACAGCGCTTTTGAACGCCTGCGCAGTGAAAAGCTCGCTTTGCAACAAAGCATGCATGAAAAGCAAGTTAAAGAACGCGCCCACATGCAAAGTTTTGTTGACCGTTTCCGCTATAAAGCCAGCAAAGCAAAACAGGCTCAAAGCCGACTTAAAGCGCTAGAAAAACTGTCTTTGATTGGTCCTGCTCACGTTGACAGCCAATTTACGTTCAAGTTTTTCCAACCAGACCAATTGCCAACACCATTAATTCAAATGGAAAAACTGTCGGCTGGTTACGGTGATATTGAAATATTAAAATCGATTAAGCTTAACTTAGTACCAGGCTCGCGCATTGGTTTGCTCGGTCGTAACGGTGCTGGTAAGTCGACCCTAATTAAGTTGTTAGCCGGTGAAATAAACCAGCAAGCTGGCAAGCTTATTCGGGCTGGTGATTTAACCATTGGTTATTTCGCCCAGCATCAGCTTGACGCGCTGCGCAAGCAAGATACCGCTTTAGAGCATATGGTTAGGTTAGCCCCTGATAAAAACGAACAAGAACTGCGTAATTACCTCGGCAGCTTTGGTTTTATTGGCGACATGGCTACGACCGCAATCGCGCCATTTTCAGGCGGTGAAAAAGCGCGGTTGGCACTGGCAATTTTAACCTGGCAGCGCCCTAACCTACTATTACTTGATGAACCAACCAACCACCTCGATATCGAGATGCGCTTGGCGCTAACGATGTCATTGCAAGAATTTAGCGGCGCGATGGTTATCGTGTCGCACGATCGTCATTTATTACGTGCCACTACCGATGAGTTTTACCTCGTTGACAACCAAAAAGTGGAGCCCTTTGCTGGCGATTTAGATGACTATCATCGTTGGCTTAGTGAGCAACAAAAAGAGCAACGCGCCGCCGACAAATTGGCAATAGCCAGTGAAAAATCGACCGAAAACCCGGCCGAAAATAAAATAGATCGCAAAGAACTAAAGCGTAAACAGGCCGAGTTTCGAAAATTAATCCAGCCACTTAAAAAACAGTTTACCAAGGTTGATTTGCAAATGGAGCGCCACGGCGTACAGCTTTCTGAAATAGAGCAGCAACTGGCCGATCCTGAGTTGTATCAAGCCGAGAATAAAGCCAAACTATCACCGCTGCTGCTGCAACAAGGTGAATTAAAGTCAACGATGGAAGATCTCGAAATGCAATGGCTCGATCTGCAAGAACAGATTGAACAGCAAGAAGCAGACTTTAATCTGGCCTGTGGTGTCTAATGAATACTGCCTACCACAGTGACAGTCACATTCAACTTACCCCCGCTGAGCTGTGGCAATACAGCCTAGATCACTACGCTAAGGTTGATAGCTTGTTATTGGAGCTGCAAGACCAATATCAGCTCAATATTAATCTGTTTCTACTTTGTGGTTATGCCCAGCAACAAGGCTGTGCGATTGATGAAATGCAATTGGCAAACTTAATCGCCCAGTGTCAGCAGTGGCAAGAGCAACTTATTAGCCCTTTTAGAGCGCTTAGACGCTCACTTAAGGTTAGCATTAGCCAAACTGATTATCAGGCGATGTTGACGATGGAGTTGGCCTTAGAAAAGCAGCAACAATATCAATTGGTCAACAGCTTGCCCGAACTGCCCACCAACAACCCCGAAGCTCAAGCTAATATTTTAAGTTGTTTAATCTTTAGCGGCATAGCCTTAGAACAATTAACCGAACAACAAATGGGTCAGTTAATGACCATTAATGATTGAATCAGGAACCTCGATGATTATCCCGCACCAACAATTAGCCCCCGACACGCTCGATGCCTTACTTGAAGAGCACGCGCTGCGCGATGGTACCGACTACGGCGAATCAGAAGTAAGCTTAAGTGAAAAAGTGGCACAATTACGCTGCCAACTCGCCAGTGGCGAGATAGTTTTGGTCTATTCAGAACTGCATGAATCAGTTAATTTAATGCTTAAAAGCGATTTAAATTTGACCTAAGCGCTAATTTATTGCTTATATAGCGCCTGACTTTATAAATAGGGAACATTATGTCTGAGCTTCATCCGATAATTGCAATTACAGGTTCATCTGGAGCTGGCACTTCATCGTCGGCGTCGGCGCTCACGCATATTTTTAGGAAGTTAGGCGTTAAAGTATCCTATACCGAGGGCGACAGTTTTCATCGCTTCACCCGGCCCGAAATGGATTTGGCGATTCGAAAATCAAAAGAAGGCCACAGTAACATCTCCTATTTTGGCCCTGATGCTAATAATTTTGGCCAACTTGAAGATCTATTTGAAACCTACGGCAATACGGGAACCGGCCAAATAAGACGCTACCTGCATACCTTTGACGAAGCCGTCCCCTACAATCAAATGCCCGGTACCTTCACCCCATTTCAGCCATTAGAGCCAGACTCTGATCTGTTATTTTACGAAGGTCTGCATGGTGGCGTGGTGACCGATGATTGCAATGTCGCCAAACATGTTGATTTACTGATTGGCATGGTGCCGATTGTCAATTTAGAGTGGATTCAAAAGATCATCCGCGATACGCACGATCGAGGCCATACTCGTGAAAAAGTGATGGAATCAATTGTCACCAGCATGGATGATTATATTAATTATATTACGCCGCAATTTTCCCGAACCCACATTAATTTTCAACGCGTGCCAACCGTCGATACCTCAAACCCTTTTAGCGCCAAAGACATTCCAAGTCTTGACGAGAGTTTTGTGGTGATTAGGTTTCGCGGTGTCAGCACGACAGACTTCCCCTACTATCTACAAATGATCGATGGCTCATTTATGTCGCGGATCAATACGCTAGTCGTACCGGGAGGAAAAATGAAATTGGCGATGGAGTTAATATTAACCCCGTTAATTCGCAGTATTGTTGAACGAAAAAGAAAAATAAGTCAGGAACAATCGGCAACTAACGATTGAGCATAATTAGGCGAGATGCCGCTTTGTGGCAATTAATATCCCCCGTTTGTTGATGTAATAATTGGCAGGCATAGCAAAACTCAATTAAATGTTCATTATCACTGTCGCAACAAAATTCTCTAATCTTGAGCCAATCGATTAATTCGGCGGGCTCGGCCGCATTCATTTGAACGCCGCCCGTGCTTAAATAAACCAAGACCAACGCTTGCCAAAAATAGCGTAACGCCAACTCGGGTTCATCAATATAAGGCAGCAACTCCCTTAACGCATTAACCGCGACCACGCCCTGACAAAGCGTAAAATCACCGGTCATCCGATACACAGAGACCACGGCTTTGGCTAAAATATTAAAGCTAATTTGTTGTGGCTGAGATGCCATTTCATGATAATCAGGTAATAACAATACACTTGCTATTCGGTCAACGGTATTGCCTGGAGGGAAACGATAATGAGTAATTATTTTTGTCGCAGCGCGCAGCAAGCCTAATGGTTTTTTATCCTCGGTCGCTTTAATCCCTTCAACATCTAAATAATAAAGCCGCCAGCAGGTAAGCGCAATCGCCACTTCTTGATGATCTTGACTCTTAATCGCACTGGCGAGACGACTAATACAATAAAAGGCCCCTGCCGCAATGCCTGGTATTAAGCGCGGTAACGCTTGTTTCAACGTATGCTCAAGCCCAAATTGCTTAAGCTGATTAAGATAGTACTGCCTAATTTGCTCAAACTGCTGACCCACTGGATCGCTTAAGCTAAAAACATCGGCCCGATGGGCCAAACGTTCAACATAATTTACGTAGGATGATTGCAACTGATCCGGGGTCGCTTGCATCTGATCTAAAGCCACTAAAACCATAGGTAAATGATTAAATAGTCGACGAGAGTAAGTTATTTGATAGTCTTTAATACTCGAAATAAGATGACGGCATTCCTCTGTAATCATAAATCTCCCTTACATCAGCTTAGCTTTTACAATTGAAATAACTGGCTTTCTTATTCAATTGTAGGTTACAAAGTTAACATTGGCATAAAAATAGCACTAAACGGTGAGCAAAATTACCGAAGCCTAGATGAAGGGATTGTATTTGAGTATTTGTTCAATAAAAACAACAACTAACTGGCTTGGTACGCAGCTAACTGTTCATTAACTGCACACTTGGCATTGCACCGATTTTTTTAATTTCATTTCGCAAAATGACATTGCTGCGATATCCGCTAGCAAAATGCGACCGATTAAAGGACGGCCAATACCGCTGATGATTTTAATAACTTCTGCCGCTTGAATAGAACCAATAATACCAACCGCCGGTGATAATACCCCCGCTTCCATGCAAGAAAGTTGCTGCTCACCAAAAAACTGACTAAAACATTGATAACATGGGCTATCGTCAGAATAATCAAAACAACTCACCATGCCTTCCATTCGAATCGCGGCCCCAGAAACCAGTGGACGCTTAAGCCGAAAACACAGTTCATTTAACTGCGTGCGGGTCGCGAGGTTATCACAGCAATCAACAATAACGTCGTGCTCGGCGCACAGCTTCGCTAGTTGTTCGCCTTCCACTTTATGGTCAATTGCAATCACGTTTATCTCGGGATTAATCGCCTGTAACGCAGCTTGACCCGATTGCGCTTTGTTGTCGCCAATATTGGCGGTGGTATGCAGTATTTGGCGCTGCAAATTCGACAACTCGACCTGATCAAAATCAACCAGGGTTAATTGACCCACACCTGCAGCCCCAAGATATTGAGCGGCCGCACAACCTAAGCCGCCAACACCTATCACCAAGACCCGCGCCAGCTTGAGTTTTTCTTGGCCGTCGATATCACATGACGGCAATAAAATTTGCCGACAATAACGCACCATTTCTTGATCAGATAATATCTCGTCAGTCATTAGCTATACACTGCGTCAAATAGCTCAACGGTGACCGTCTCACCTGCGCTAACATTGCCCCGCTCCTGCTCAAGCACAATAAAGCAATTGGCCAAACATAGGCTGCTCATCATGCCTGAACCCTGTTTACCGGTTGAGCTGACTTCGAGCAATCCCTGCGCTGTAGTCGTTGCGAAACCGCGCTGAAAATCGAGCCGACCGGGGGCCTTTTTAATATTGTCGCGCACCGTGGCTGCGATTCGAAGCGGCGGAGCAATGTCACCACCACTGAGCTTTTGTAACGCCGGTTTAGCCAGTTGATAAAATGTCACTAAGGCAGAAACGGGATTGCCCGGTAAACCAAAGAAAATACTGTTAGCAAACTTGCCATAAGCAATAGGTTTACCTGGTTTAATCGCGAGCTTCCAAAAATTAATTTCACCAAGTTGCTCAATGATTTCACGGGTAAAATCGGCTTCACCAACCGACACACCACCGCTCGTAATCACCACATCGGCTAACTCATCGGCTTTAATAAAGGCGGCACGAATGCTGTCTTTATTGTCTTTAATCACGCCAAGATCAAGAATGTCAACATCGAGTCGTTGCAACTGCGCCACTAAACCAAAACGATTACTGTCATATATTTCGCCCGGCTTTAGCGCCTGACCTTGAGGCTGTAGCTCATCACCGGTCGAAAATATCGCGACTTTTAAGCGCCTAATCACCGCAACATCAACTAAACCCAACGTCGCTAACAACGCCACGTGCCGCGCTGTTAACTTAGTACCTTGAGTTAGCACCACTTGATCAATTGCAATCTCTTCACCGCAGTGACGAATATTACTGCCCGGCTTATAGCCCGAATCAATTGCTGCGCTAAAGTTTATCTGGTCAGCCTCGGCACAAGCTTGCTCTTGCATGATCACGGTATCGAAAAAAGGCGGTATTTGTGCCCCGGTCATGATCCGAATGCATTGCCCTGCCGCTGCATTACCTTGATAAGGTGCACCTGCAAAAGATTTCCCAACCATCGTCAGCGTATCGCTAGTGGTTAAATCACTCGCGCTGAGCGCGTAACCGTCCATCGCTGAATTATCGAACGGAGGAATAGCCAAAGGAGAGCTTATGTCGTGGGCTAATACTCGCCCCAACAAAGCTTCAAGCTTAACCGATTGGAAATCCGTTACCGGGGTAATAGACGCCAGCATTTGACTTAACGCTTGCGCTAATGGCATTAACGATTCTTTGATTGAACCGCAGTCACAAGAACTCATGATCGATCTCAAATAATACTAAAGGGGCTTAGTAAACCACATTATGCCAAGTTACAACATCGCCAATTGAGTCTTTAACTGTCTAAGATCAAAAAAGCCTCACAAGGTGAGGCTTTTTTACTAAATAAACGCTAACTCAGTGCCGTGCTTAAAAAGCCAAACCTGGGGTTAACGTTGCTGGTAATACAACTTCTTCAGCTTCCATTGAGGCTACTGGGTAAGCACAATAGTCGGCCGCGTAATACGCGCTCGCTCGGTGATTACCACTGCCGCCAACGCCACCAAAAGGTGCCGAGCCGCTAGCGCCAGTAATTTGCTTGTTCCAGTTAACAATACCAGCACGAATACGATCAAAGAAAAATTCGTAATCAGCACGGCTGTCAGCTAATAAACCAGCCGATAAACCAAAGCTGGTATTGTTAGCCAGTTCAATTGCTTCTTCAAAGGTTGAATAGCGAATGACTTGTAATAATGGACCAAAGTGCTCTTCATCAGGCAAATCACGAACAAAGTCAGTCACATCAATTAAACCCGGTGTTACAAAACCAGTACCAGCAGTGTGCTCAAGTTTAATTAAGACGTTAGCGCCTTTAGCAATTAACATGTCTTGTGCAGCAACCATGCCTAAGGCAGCACGCTCTGAAATCATTGAACCCATAAATGGCTGTTCTTGATCGTTATAATGGCCTACTTTAATCGATTTAGTCACTTCAATCAGACGTGCCAGCAATTGATCGCCCGCTTCACCTTGCGCAATAAACAATTTACGGGCACAAACACAGCGCTGACCGGTTGTCACATAAGCCGACTGGATAATGTCATGAACAGCCGCATCAACATTAGCGACGTCTTTAACGATTAATGGGTTATTACCGCCCATTTCCAAGGCTAATATTTTACCTGGCTGACCAGCGAACTGCTTGTGTAATAGATGACCAGTGTTTGAACTACCGGTAAAGAATAAACCATCAATTTCAACGTGATTCGCAATTGCGATGCCCGTTTCAACTTCACCTTGCATTAAACCAAGCACACCAGCAGGAATACCTGCTTGCTCCCACAACTTAACGGTTAGCTCACCAACGCGCGGCGTTAATTCACTTGGCTTAAATACCACGGTATTACCAGCTAATAAAGCCGGTACAATGTGACCATTAGGTAAGTGACCAGGGAAGTTATATGGGCCAAATACCGCAACAACACCGTGTGGCTTGTGACGGATAAAAGCTTTAGCGCCCGGTGCTGGGTTTTCAACAGTACCAGTACGCTCATGGTAAGCTTTAATTGAAATAGCAATTTTACCCGCCATGCCAGCGGCTTCAGTACGGGTTTCCCAGAGTGGTTTGCCCGTTTCAAGCGCAATCGCTTCGGCTAGCTGCTCTTTATTTTCAACCACTAGCTGTGCAAAACGTAACACAATAGCTTCACGCTTTTCAAAACCAAGTTGGGCCCAATCAAAAGCGGCACTACGCGCAGCCTTTAATGCTAGGTCAACTTGCGCAGGAGTCGCAGTTTGACCTTGCCAAATCACGTCATTAGTCGCAGGATTAACTGATTGTACTGGCGCGCCTTGGCCAGCGAGCCATTGACCGTTAATGTATTGGTTTAAATTCGACATAATAATTTCTCTCAATTAATTACAGTGACAAGATTCGGATAACGTCATCTTGTTTTACCTTTAGGGCATCCGCGTGTTGCTGTGTAATAGTCGCGCGACCTTGCTGCTGGTCAACATCAATATGGACCTCAGTAGCGCGGAAGTTTTTCAAATCGGTATTACAAGCGATATGAGCAGCGCCTGATTCAACGTCACCAATAGTGACCAGCACTCGAACACTGTCTTTTACCGCTTTTATTTGCGCTAATTCACACTCAACAGTTGGGCCAGCGTCAAAAATATCAACATAACCACGACATGAAAAACCTTCACGTTGCAGCAGTTTTAGTGCCGGACGGGTATTGTCATGCACTTGCCCGATCACGGCCTGCGCTTCTTTGCTTAACAAGCTGGCGTAAATTGGCAGGCGCGGCATTAACTCAGGAATAAACACTTTATTGCCAATGCCTGACAAATAGTCGGCCGTTGGAAAGTCCATTCCAAAAAAGTGTTTCTCTAACCACTGCCAAAACGGTGAAATACCTTGTTCATCTGAAACGCCACGCATTTCAGCGATCACAATTTTACCAAAGCGTTCAGTAAATTCAGCTAAAAACAAGAAACGGAACCGTGATAATACGCGACCGTTATTGCCGCCACGAGCGCTTTGCTTAAGAAACAAGGTACACAGTTCAGCAGAACCGGTGTGATCATTACATAAGGTTAAGGTTTCAATAGTATTGTGTACTTTAAGCTCTTGCGAGCTATGAACTACCTTGCCTAGATGGTAATGATAAAATGCATGCTCAAGCCCAACTGCTGACTCAACACCACTAGTACCAACAACTTCACCGGTCAGGGTGTTTTCCATTACCAGTAAATAACCTTCATTGCCAGGTTGGTCGGTCTCGGTTAAAAATGAATCTTCAGAATGGGCAATGCGCGAGCGAAGTAAGGTTTCATTAGTTGGTAATGACGTAAAACCAATGCCTGAGTCGTGCGCAATTTGCATTAATGCTGGATAATCAGCTTCAGTAATTGGACGAATAATTAACATAATCGTTGCTCCCACAACAGGCATCACATAGCCTAAAAAAATTAAAGACGAATTAAGCGGTTATTTAATCCATAACAAATGAATTAAACTCGCTTAATTCGCCTTACTAATAGCAATAGCTAATAGTTAAGCGTTAACGATTGACGCTACCGCTTGATCGAAACGAGCCAAACCTTCAGCAATGTCCGCGTCGGTAATAACTAACGACGGTGCAAAACGCACAATGTTAGCGCCAGCAACAAGTGCCATCAAACCTGCGTCAGCAGAGGCAACCATAAAGTCTTTGGCACGGCCTTTGTACTGTTCATTTAATACAGCGCCTAGCAACAAACCTTTACCGCGAACTTCAGAGAACACGTTGTATTTAGCGTTAATAGCGTCTAGACCGGCACGGAAAATAGCTTCTTTCGCTAAAACACCCGCTAATACTTCAGGGGTATTAACCGTATCAAATGCCGCTTCAGCTACAGCACAAGCTAATGGGTTGCCGCCGTAAGTCGATCCGTGAGTACCAATCTTTAAGCTTTTAGCAATTGCCTTGGTGGTTAGCATCGCCGCGATAGGGAAACCACCGCCAAGTGCTTTAGCCGTTGTCATGATGTCAGGTGTCACGCCCAGCTCCATGTATGCATACAATGAACCTAAACGGCCAACACCAGTTTGAACTTCATCAAAAATTAATAGCGCGTTATGCTTGTCACAAAGGGCGCGAACACCTTTAATGAAATCGGCAGTCGGGCTAACTAAACCGCCTTCACCTTGCAATGGCTCAATCATTACTGCACAAGTTTTGTCTGAGATAAGCGCGCTAAATGCTTCTAAATCGTTGTAATCAACGTGAGAGATAGCACCAGGCTTAGGACCGAAACCATCAGAGTAAGCAGCTTGACCGCCAACAGTAACAGTAAAGAAAGTACGGCCGTGGAAACCTTGGTTAAACGCAATGATTTGATCTTTGTCGCTACCGTAGTTATCTAGTGCCCAACGGCGTGCTAATTTAAGCGCCGCTTCGTTTGATTCTGCACCAGAGTTAGCGTAATAAACTTGATCGGCAAATGTTGCATCGGTTAACTTCTTCGCTAGACGCAATGCCGGCTCATTAGTCATTACATTGCTCAAGTGCCAGATTTTTTGAGCTTGCTCAGTCAACGCTGAAACTAGCGCCGGGTGACAGTGACCAAGACAGTTCACTGCAATACCACCGGCAAAGTCGATTAATTCGTTGTCATTTTGATCCCAAACGCGTGAACCCAAACCGCGCACTGGAATAATACTTGAAGGCGCATAGTTAGGAACCATTACATCATTAAATAATTCACGCGTTACTTGCATTTGTTCTGACATAGAATCAATCCTCTTTTTTACCTGCACAGTTCACAGGTTAATTAACATTTATATACATACTGATAAATTAAAATTTACAGTGTTTTGACCCAAACTGGACCATGTTTTGTATCATTTTGACGACGGATTATCCCAGAATAAATGTGCGCTGTCTTGTCGACCGCACAAAAGAAGCGGTAGTTACGATGGTTTTTTAGCGCTATTTTTTGCTCAACAAAACAGCGACTGCATAATTACCCAGAATTTATTCGTATAGCACGAATAAACAATCGATTTTCACGTTATAAATTCATTAAAAAAAAGTAAAAAAAAATTCACCAAAGGGTGAATTTTTTTACATGAGTGAAAGAGTTCAGCTAATTTAGCTCAATCAATCTTCAATTTTTGGCACCGTTAAGAATTTAACTTTGTTAAGAACTCTGATTTTATCGGCATCGAGCTGATGATATTTCAAGTATTGAGAGGCTTGCTCTTTCGACATTAATTGGGCTTTAAACATTTGCTTAAATAACGCATATGCCCGACCTTGCGCAATCACTCGCGATATTGGCGATAGCTCATCAAAGGTCATCGCAGTGGCTAGCTCATTTAAACTATTGCTTAACGAAAAGTGTGACAACTTATATTGCTCAGCTAACTTAAAACTAATGCTTGGTGCAAACAGCGGTAACAATTTATCAAGCACCGGCGCCGCCGATCTTATCTCAGATATTTGGTGACTAATTTCTGATGCGCCGCTTTCCTTAGCTAACGTTCTAAAACTACGGCATGCCTCATCAAAACAATCGTACACTACATGCATGGTATAAATTGCACCCATCTCATGAAACATCGTCTGCATGTAAACTTCATCGGCGTTAAGTTCACCGTCAAGTTCAGCCAATACCCGAGCCGACTCAGCGGTTATCTGCAGATGTTGCCATAACTTACGCGAGGGTTGATTAAATTTACGACCTGAATCTTTTAACGCTTCGTGCATAATTAAATAGGGCAGTAATAATCGCAGCTGGTCAATGCCCAAAAAGCTCAGGCTTAATTCGGCATCTTTTAGCGTCAATGGCTTGCCAGAGCTCTTTTGACCAAAGTCAAAACGGTTAAGCAAGCTAACCATATTGAGTAATAACCCCGTGTGCTTTAATACCAGCGGCTTAATCCGTGATATTGAAGCCGCTCGCGTATTAAGCACGTTCAGGGCATCCATCAAACTATCAGCTATCGCAAAGCGTTTAATATCCTCATTGGTTAAATGAGTCAGCCTGTTTTCAGACTGCTCTTCAACCGCATGAAATAGTTGTGCCTGCAAAGCCAAAAAAAGATCCTGACTCGCTTGTCGATCAGCTTGACGCTGCAACGCCGGCCCAAGTTCTATTTCAAGTAAAATCCGGTTATCTGGCATTTCACTGTCGACTTCAGTTTCTTGTGGCGTTAACAGTGATTTACTCACTAAATAACGGTAAAACGTGTGCTCTAAATCTTTTACCACTTTTGATTTAAGGCCAGTTTTTTTATTCATTTTTATTTGTTGAGGCTGTTTATGCTCTTGCTCAATCGGCTCAGGTTGATTAACCTGCTCTTTTGAGAACCATTTTTTTAGGCGACTCACAAAATACCCTCTTTCGATATTGTATTAATTTTTAAAGCTCGACAATGAAAACACTGTCAAAAATAGTAACGGTAAACAGTAACGTTTTGCACGGGCTTTAGCAGCTCTGCTACCTTTGTATTGGTGTTGCTATAATATAACGGCACCAACACCAGTTTCTTTAATATACACACTTATTGGTTATTGCTGCTAACAACAGTCAAACTTTTTAAATAATCGAGGTGATTGCTTAAAAAATTAGCCAATAGCTCTATCCCCTGCTCAGTCATCACCGATTCCGGATGAAATTGAACACTTTCAAGCGGCAAAGTTTTATGGCGCATTGCCATAATTTCGGGCCCCGTCAGACCATTTATCGTCGCTGTCACTTCAAAACAGTCGGGTAAACTAACCGGCTCAACGGTCAATGAATGGTAACGGGTGACCCGTAACGGATTAGCTAATTGCTTGAACACTCCCGTATTATTATGAGTAATAAGAGAGGTTTTCCCGTGCATCACTTGAGGCGATCGTACCACCTGTGCCCCAAAAACTTGGCCAATCGCTTGATGACCCAAGCACACACCCAAAATAGGTAATTTACCCGCAAAATGTTTTATCGCTGCTAATGAAATCCCCGCTTCATTGGGGGTACATGGCCCAGGAGAAATGACTAAATATTGCGGCTTGAGTTGCTCAATTTCTTCAAGGCTAATTTCGTCATTGCGATAAACTTCAACATGTTGCTTTAAGTGTTGAAAATATTGAACCAAGTTGTAAGTAAATGAATCATAATTATCAATGATTAATAACATTTATTGCGTTACCTCGGCACATCTATTTTTCTCAACCCAATATGAAATTATTGCCCCCGCCAACGCGGCGCCCAAAAAAGTCGCTGTTAATGGCACCATCGTATGATCAAAAAATCGTGATAGCGCAATAGCTAACCCCGCTGAGATTAAGGTCGATAACGAACCAACAACCGCCGCTCCCATCCCCGCGAGGTGACCTAAAGGCTCCATCGCGAGCGCATTTAAATTGCCAAACAAAATACCGATGCAGCTAAACACCAATACTAAATATATCGTGGTCCACATTAATGGCGGCATGCCTTGCTGCTGCACCACAATAATCAAAAAAACCGCAGAGCTAATTGCCAAGCCTGTAAGCGCTCGCCATACCATATATTGCATGCCTTTAATCACCACCATTTTGCCGTTAAACAACGAACTCAGGCCTATAGCTAAGGCTAATCCTGCAAAATAAAGCGCAAACGAGTCACCTAAATTATAAGCTTGTTGAAACAACGGCTGGGCCGAACCTAAGTAAGTAAAAAATGCGCCAGAGATAATGCCCGCGGTTAGGGTATAACCAATCGCTACCCGATTTTGGCATACTTGCTTTAATGCGGCCCATAAATTTTGCGGCCGTAATGGCTGGCGATATTGTGGCTTAAGGGTTTCGGGTTGCCTAATTGCAAACCAAACTAATGCGACGATGCCTATCGCCAGCATGGCTCCAAACACCATCGGCCAACCAGCCCACAGTAAAATAAATTGTCCTAATAGCGGCGCTAACATCGGCACAATAATAAACACTACAAAGATAAATGACATCACTTGGGCCATTTCCCTGCCTGCGTATTTGTCACGGATAATCGCGGTCGTTAACACCCGAGGCGCCGCTAATCCTAAACCCTGAATAAAACGGCCGGCCAACAATATCTCAAAAGTCGGTGCAAATACGCACAAAAAACTGCCGGCAAAAAAGATCACATAACCAAGATAAATAATCGGCTTGCGGCCAAAGCTATCAGACAAAGGGCCTAATAATAACTGGCCAATGCCCAACCCAACAAATAAACTCGTGATCACCAACTGCAGTGTTTGACTACTAATGACCTCAAGGTCATTAGCAATCAGGCCAAGGGCAGGTAAAATTGCATCAATCGACAGTGCGACTAACGACATCATCAGTGCCATTAAGGCAACAAATTCATAAAAAGATAATGACTTAACTGGGCTAGTATTCACTGATACTCCTAACTTTATAGACCCGGATAAAAATTCGCGTGAATAATAACAGGTAATAAGCTTAGGATCAGTAGTGATAACTCGATAATGCCAAGCGAGATATCTTGCCGCTTTGGATTATATATTTATTGGGTATATATTGGTTATTTATTCGCTTCTACCGTCAGACTATCGGTGGTACCCTAAATTATGATCCTAGCACCCCCATTACTGCCAACGTCAATTGATAGCGAAGTTTTATTCAAAAGCGTCTAAGTTGCTCTATGCTAAATACATCTCTAAACCACCACATTGGGACTTTTGATGCACTCAGAACGACGCCACCACCCAAGATATTTAGTTGATTTTAAATTAAAATTAACCTCTGACCAGCAAAACCACTTCATTACTGCGGTCAACCTTTCAGCGGCTGGTATTCAAGTAATCTGTGATGATGATTGCGCCGAGCAATTGAGTAAAGGCCAACAACATCCACTGGCTTGTCAATTAACGATTGAATTACCGCACAACAAATTATCGATCAACTGCCGAATTGTCGTCAAAAGGCGACTGTCACAATGCCGTTATATTCTTGGCATCAAGTTTATTGATTTGAGCAATGATGATTGCGAACTGCTCATTAATAACTACCGTTAATCGCTGTGACAAAACCTGCCACTAATGGCTTAGCGCCATAACCCGAGTGTTATCTATTTGAAAGCGCAGTAGTCTCTATACACTAGCTACTTGAGAAGATCCCGCGGGCGGGTTTTAAATGACCAACTACTGCGTTATTTATTTTGATAAGGGAGTGACCATTATCTGCAATAAATGCCTTGCATTTGGCCATTTAAATTCCAGCTGAAATCCTGCAATTCCAAGTGGCTTGGGTATAGGTTATTATATGATTATTCATAAAATAGTTGGAATAAATTTATGCAACTTGCGCTGGCCCCATGGGCTGCTTTAGCCGTGCCAGTCTTTGGCTTTCTGTTTGGCATCGTGATTTGTTATTTAGTGTTGCGTCTACTCCATAAAAAAGACGTCATCGCGCAGCAAAAAATTACCGCAGTCACAATGCAACAGCTTGAGACAACCTTGCATCAAAGTGAAGATCAACTCGACTCGCTGCAGCTGGAGTTATCACAAACTCAGCAAAAATCAGCTCAGTTACAAACTGAAAACTATGAACTTATTTCTCAAGTAAGGGAATTAAACGCCACCAGTAAACTGCACCAACAAGCGCACCAAGAACAGCTCGCACTGGTCAACAACAATCACGAAAGCATCAAACACCAATTTAGTTATTTAGCACAGCAAATTCTTGAACAAAAAGGTCAGCTATTTCAGCAACAAAACAAAGCCAGCATGGATGCAGTACTGTCACCGTTGCAACAGCAATTGGGCGAATTTAAAGCGCAAATCCAGCACAGTCATGAAAACGAAACCAAGCAACGTCATCAGCTTCAGCTTGAGATTGGCCATCTGAAACAGCTCAATCAACAAATGGCAACCGATGCCATTAATCTGACCCGCGCGCTCAAAGGAGATAACAAGCAACAGGGTAATTGGGGCGAGTTGATTTTAGAGCGAATATTACAAGAGTCTGGCTTACGTCAAGGGCACGAATACCACACTCAAAGCCAGCACCACAACGAACATGGCAAAGCTTTTCGGCCCGATGTTATCGTCCATTTACCCGACGACAAAGACATTATTGTCGACTCTAAGGTCTCATTAACGGCTTACGAACGTTACTTTAATAGCGACAATGAAACCGAACGCCAACTCGCGCTTAATGAACATATTAATTCGATCAAACAGCACATTAAAGACTTAGGCAGTAAGGATTATCACCAATTAAAAGGCTTGCGTAGCCTCGACTACGTCTTACTATTTATTCCCATTGAACCAGCCTTTTTGCTCGCGATTGAAAACCAACCAGACTTAATTGCTACCGCGATGAATAACAATATTATGCTGGTTAGCCCAACCAATTTATTAGTCGCTTTACGCACTATTCATAATTTATGGCGTTACGATCAGCAAAATAAAAACAGCCAGCTAATCGCCAGCAAAGCCGCCAAACTTTATGATAAATTACGATTATTTAGTGAAGACTTGCTCACCATTGGCCATAGCCTTAACAAGGCGAATCAGAGTTATGAGCAGGCAGTCAAAAAATTATCGAGCGGCAAAGGCAATTTAATCAGTCAGGTTGAAAGTTTTCGTGAGCTGGGGGTCGATGTAAAAAAACCATTACCCGTACAACTAGTCACTAGCCATACCGAGGACCTTGCGCCTCCCCAACAATTAAAATAAGAGTAATATGACGACAAAAACGCCCTTGCAATGGCAAACTCAGTTCGAACAATTTGTGCAGCAACAAATGGATTTTGATCCGGCGCATGATATTGCCCATATCAAACGTGTAGTCACCAGTGGCATTGCACTCGCTGAGCTAGAAAATGCCGATTTAGCGATTGTTATTCCAGCCTGCTGGCTCCACGATTGTGTCAATGTCGCGAAAGATTCACCGCAACGCAGTCAAGGCTCAGTATTAAGTGCCAAACGCGCAATCGAGTATTTAACTGAGGTCGGTTATCCGGCGCAGTATTTTGAAGCTATTGAACATGCTATTAGCGCCCACAGTTATTCTGCCAATATTGCGACCACCACACTTGAAGCCGCTGTCGTGCAAGACGCCGATCGTCTCGATGCACTTGGTGCCATCGGGCTATCACGCTGTTTAATGCTGGGAGGTTCTTGGGGCAGCTCTCTTTATCAAACGGACGATCCCTTTGCTAAAGCACGGCCATTAAACGATAAGCAATATAGTGTTGATCACTTTTTTGCTAAATTACAGGGACTGGTTGGCACGATGAAAACCAGCGCTGGTTTAACTGAAGCTAAAACTCGCTGGCAATTTATGAGTCAATTTTTAAGCCAACTCGGCCATGAAGTTGGTCACAACTACACCGAGAAATAACGAAAAACAATAACAGCTATGGCTGATCTTTAGCCTTAGCTTCAGTGATTAGTGGTTCAGTGACGTCGATTTCATCGGCGTCCATCATCGTCGCAATGCGTTCGACACTTGATAATATTTGACTTTGTTCCCAACCTTGCAATGACTGAAAACGTTCAATGAAATGACGCTGTAAAGGCTGCGGATCATTGTCGAGAATTAGCTGGCCCTTCGCCGTCAAATACAATTCAACCTTACGTTTGTCATGCTCACTGCGTTGGCGCTTCACCAGCTCACGGGCTTCGAGTCGGTCAATAATATTGGTGATCGTCGCTGGGCTTAAAGTGATCTCTTTGGCAACCTGCTTGGCCATTGGACCATCAAGCTGGGCAATTTTTTTCATCACTAATAATTGCGGCCCAGTCAAACCCGACTCTTTATTTAGTTGTCTTGAATGTACATCAATAGCGCGGATCACTCGACGCATCGAAATAAGCAGTTGTTCGTACTTTTCCATAATAACAATTTACTCTCAATTACCTAACGCAAATATAAGCGTAGCGGCTGACTTTAACCCAACTACTATAGCTTGGGCAATATTAGCCAGCACTAAAAAGGGCCTACAACACTGTTAGGCCCTATCATTATGACTGTTTTTTAAACGCTGAAGATTAAACTGCTAGTGCTTGCGCCATTGATAAATCTGCCATTTTTTCTAACCATTGCAGATCAACATTCTGATGTGCTTCACAAATGAACCAAGGTTCACGAGAATCAGGTTCTAACATCACGCCATTTTTAATCAAGTTTAAAGCAAACTCGGTATAAAGGTCACTATTGGTCTTTTTCCAATCACGGTAATTCAGTGGTACTTCACTGCCAAAGTGGATCCCAAACATTGAGTCAGGACCAGCAAAGCGGTGCTCGATGCCGTGCTTGGTAAAGACGCGTGATAGCAATTGTTGAATATTAGCACCGACAGTATTTATCGTCGCTAATGCATCTGTTTCACTTAAGATTGTTAACGTCGCTTTAGCTGCACTTAGCGCGATCATGTTCGCAGTATAAGTACCGCCATGCGTAACACCACCTTCTTCAAAGCTGATCATGTCCATTACTTCAGCGCGACCACCAAATGCCGCAACTGGGTAGCCATTACCAATGGCTTTGGCATAAGTAGTCAAGTCAGCATAGATGCCATAAAGCTCTTGCACGCCGCCTTTAGCAACACGGAAACCTGTTTTCACTTCGTCCATAATCAGTAACGAACCGTTGCTGTCACAAATGTCACGCAATTGCTGCATGTATTGTTGGGTTGACGAAATACTGCCACAGTTGCCCATGATTGGCTCAATCACAATCGCTGCGATGTCTGCGCCATGTTCAGCAAATACTGCTTCAAGTGCTGCTGCATCATTAAGCGGTACACTCACCTGATGCTCGCGGGTGCTTTCTGGAATACCAGCGCCAAATGGGATAATGCTAGGAGCGGCTTGCTGTGCGCTGTCCCAGTTATCAACATCTGATTTCCACATCATTTCGTCATATAGACCGTGGAATCCACCTTCAACAACAACAACTTTGTTACGCTTGGTAAAACCACGTGCCGTACGTACTGCCCCAATCACCGCTTCGGTGCCAGAGTTAGCAAAACGCATTTTTTCAATCTGTGGACAAAGCTTTTTGACCAGACTAACCACTTCTGAGTCTAAACCCGTAGAGAAACCAGAAATGGTGCCAACATTAGTGATCGCATCAATAACGGCTTGATCAACTCGGCTATCACGATAGCCCAAAATAATTGGTCCATACGCTAAACGAAAATCAACGAAAGTCTGTTCATCACAATCGGTGATGGTGCACCCTTTCATGTTTTTAACAAACACGGTATTTTCTTCACCCCAATAACGGTAACTATCGGCTACGCCCATCGGCATATGTGTATGGGCTTGCTTTAGCATTGCAGCGCTTGCGATTTTGCTGGTCTGTGTCATGACTTGATTCTCTATCTATTGTACGGTCGCCAACCTAATAACTAGCGCTGGCCATTAATTGGGCAGGATGATACAGGGCAAAATATCCAAGCGAAAGGGGAATATTAAGGTTTTTTTAACTTTGCGAGCAATAACCCTACTTTTTGCGGGTAATTTGGCATTTGAAGCGCTAATAATTTAGATTCAAGCGATACAATATTGATAAAAGGCAATCCCATTATCCGTAGTCTCAGTTAATTCAAACCCTACTTTTTGTAATAATCTCGCTGAGGCTATGTTTTCCACATCAACCCCTGCTGCTAGTTGCTCGATTAACCGACCCGCTCGACAACTCTCTATTAAACCAACCAATAACTCACTACCATAGCCCTGATGCCATAATTTTTCCGCTAACAAATAACCTAAATGAGCAAAGCCATCGTCAGACGGGTAAAGAAAAACAAAACCAACCGCCGATTCCTGTCCAAGCAAAGTCACACTAAACAGATGACTGTCAACCAGCATATTATCAAGCCACACCTCGGCTTGTGATTGAGTTTCAATATCATGAAAATTATCGGGTAGCGATTGGACAACAAGAGGCGAAAACAGCCCGACAATAGCCGTTAACAGCGCTGACTTTGATGATGGTGTCGCCAAGGGACTCTCGACATTGGCCACGTTAAGCCGAGCGGTGGTAAATGTTAGCGATGCTAATTTGGATCTTTTGTTCATATTGCCACCTCAAGCTGTCATAACCAGCCACTAAGTCTGGTCTGGTCTGGTCTGGTCTGG
>Ga0209396_1000731_pt1 | contig 37887 bp, 37 predicted proteins | sample GOMGulsemesocosm_6_FD_184638 | JGI IMG/M metagenome (GOLD analysis project Ga0209396, IMG submission 184638) | Methane-oxidizing microbial communities from mesocosms in the Gulf of Mexico - GOM8C Gulf of Mexico (SPAdes) (version 2) | ecosystem: Environmental > Aquatic > Marine > Cold seeps...
CAATGCGAAGGCTTGGCAATTACGTTACTTACAGGTAAATTTGCGTTAACTATCGCCATTCCCCATACAAAACCTAATCCAAAAATCAACATTGGCACAATAAATTCTGTCTCGCTATGTGCCCCATAGCGAGATAGATAAAGAACTGTTTTAATGGCTATCTAGGTTAGTTCTTAACATTATGCGATCAATGGGGTCAGAACAACTTGATTTAATAGTGCCCATATAAAACTTAGTCCCTACCCCATAAATGGCACAATAATTTCTATCTCGTTTCTGCGCAAAAACGCCTTAGCATTTATTCTATTAGGCGTAAAATTTGTCTAATTCAGCATATTTTTCCTAATGCTTCTCCAGTCGGCATTATTTCGTCCTATTATAACTAATAGTAAGAAAATCTGGTGTTTATTGCGCCATAGGTTTATTGATGCTAGATTAAGTTCAAAATACGTTGGACTTGGAAACTCATTGAATATTAGTTATATTTCATTCGTTTCCTAGATGTATATCTTCGGGTTTTGTTCGAACTTTAAAATTTTGACGTAGGAGCTTATTGTGCGTAAGCCGCAAGTTTTTTATAAATATAAGTCGCTTGATAATTTCGAGTTCCTATTTGATTTAATTATTAAAGAAAGGCTATATGCTGCAAGCCATAATGAGCTAAATGACCCAATGGAAGGAGCTGTTAAAATCGATGGAACCATCCCTAGGGAGAAAGAGCTTGAGTGGGATGAGTTAATTAAGCAATATAGAATTGTTTGCTTTAGCAGAGATAAGGACAGCTCCTTGATGTGGTCTCACTATGCTGATGGTGGTAGAGGTTGCTTAATTGAATTTCAGTTATTAGAAGGTCAAGATGTTCATAGAGTTTCTTATCTCAAGAAGCCTTCAATAACTGAAAAACATATATCGCAAGACAAAGCTGCTGAAATACTAATGCACAAAGAAAAACCCTGGAAATACGAGGCGGAAAGTCGTTGTTTATTGGGCATAAATGATAGGTTTTTACCTATTACGATTCAGTCGGTAACATTTGGTTGTAGGGCTGAAAAGTCAAAAGTGGATATGTTGTTGCACATTTTAGAACTTTGCAAACCAAACCTTAAAATACTTATAAAAAAGGATCTAGGGTTAATTAACGCCATACCTTATGTTTCGACACAAAGAACGTTCTTTGGGGGGAGTCGTGTTAGAACACCTGATTATTGCCCTCAATGTCACGATATAGAATTAACCCAAAATCTTTTTGTTTCAGGGCGCGGTGATTAAAAATTTACGCATTGTAGGTAAATGATGTGAGAATGCGCTGGCCGCCAACTTTAAAACTTCCCATACAAAACCTAATCCAAAAACTAACATTGGCACGATTATTCGTAAGGCGCTTTGTGCCCCATAGCGAGATAGATAAAGAACTGTTTTAATGGCTATCTAGGTTAGTTCTTAACATTATGCTAACGGCGGCAATGAGCTTGAAGCGGACGTTAGACTGAATGATGTCAAAAGAACAAAAAAGAAGAATAACCACCCATAATTAACGTAAAGATGGGACAGCCATAAAAATCTCACTGATATTCAATGACTTTTAAAGCCCCAATTATTTTGTTGAGCAATTTATCACCAAAGGATGGAATGTGCAACGATGTTAAACGGTTGAGTTATATAGGGAAGATAATACATAGAACTGTTGGTCTCAGTATTAGAAAAAGTACGATGAGTAAAATTAATTACACAATGCATCAAGTCCGAGCTAACTGCTCTTGCGCGATTAATTATAGAAAACTATAACTTTAGATCGCTAAAAATATGTGGGGGTCCAATCTTTGGTTTTAGACTTTAAAATTTAATTTTGATAAATTCTACAGCCTCCACACCTCAATAATCAGCCACGATTAAGCTGTCTGACACTGTAAACGTGTAATTCATTGACTTGTTAGAGGATACCTTCATCAAACTCGAAGACTTCATAATGATGCCACCGTAAAAAGCATTTACCATTTCCAAGAAGAATATTAACGTCGTCACTTGAAGGGTAACAAAAATCATCCCAATACTCACAAAAAACCGACCAAGGTAAATTCAAGGCAGTGTCCCTATCCCATGAAATTGTTACTCTTTGAGGAGTAAGTTTAATTTCCTTTAGCCAGTGTATTGTTAATTGTTCATCTGAGGCATTAAATCTAACCCCATCGATAAATATATCATCCGGTATAGAGTCAGCTACCTGATTTGCCAATTTAATACTTAGGGGATGAAGCTCACTCAAGAGCTTTTTAGAAAACATTGCATGTGATGAGTTTGTCCATCTCCACGACAACGAAAAATTTTCAATATTCATGTAAACCTCAACAGCGATCTCTAACATTTAAAAAGTAGTAAAGATTGCAACCTAATTATTATAATCACAGACCGCAGGCAAGATCTGTTGTCCCAGCAATGACACCACGGTAAATGGCATTTTTTTATTGTTAGGATCAAAGGTAATTTGCGCCGCGTCGCTAATGCTATAATCTCCTAAACCGTTTAAACGCCACAAGTTAGTTGCTTGCTTTGCGATAGGTTGGTGAAAACAATAGGCGCTAGTATCACCATGAATGATTAAAACGGGTTTATCAAACTGTGCAGATTTTTGTTCAATTTGGCGGCGAATTTTCATGTAACCGTCACATTTACTGCGATTATTTATGGTGCATTCAACAGGGTATTTTTTACTGCTTGGTTGATAAACATCAGCCTGAAAGGTAATCACTAATCCGTTAGCGCTGCTCGCTTGTTCAAATAATTTATTCACCCACGTTTCATTAAATGCATCTCTGCGATCGGCTTCGTTTAGCACTTTATCAACATCACCTAATTCAATGTTTATGCGTCCACTGTTGGTACCAGGCACGTTAATCGTTCCAAAAATAAGATCATTAATAGACCATGTCGCATTTTCAATAAATTGAGGTTGTCTCGTTAAGCCAGCCACGTCTCTTGTTAGTTTATTACCTTCACCTGAAAAGTAGTGGCTACGCAGAAAGTTTAAGCGCTCAAGTTCGTTAAAACGAGGATAAAGCGAGGTTCTATCGCAATCGGTCCAGTCATTATCCCCCGGGGCGAATACCGCTTTAAACGGGTGTAAATTAAAAAGTTGCTCACGGCGGTTTAATAATAATTCATCGGTACACGATGCCCCGCCCGCTTTAATATCACCAAAATGCACTAATACATCAGGATTTAGCTGTTTAATCGCTTTTACAATGTCACCGTTTGGTGCTGTTAACATCGCTATTTCTTGTTTTTTGTAAGGCATATCGCCAATAGCAACAAAACTTACTTTCTTTGTAGTTGAAGTGGGCTGGGCGCCATGAGATAAACCGATGGTGCCCCCTAAAATTACTCCAACTAAAATGTGTTTAATGGCGAGTCTCATGCTGCCTTCCTTACTATTTTTATTTATTATTTTTTATTTTAATAATGGCCATAACATACACTGGCAGAATATCTATTACAGCGCTTGAACCATCGCTTTTATCTTTAGCGCTTTTTCAAAATGATCAAGTTTGTGGGTTTTAATCCACCACGTTGCTACTTCCATCAATAACTCAGGGTCATCGTTTTTATTAGCAAAAAACGCATAAAACGATAAACCTACGTTATCGCCTTTTTTGAGTATTTTAGCATCACATACCGTCATTATCTTTTGCTTTAAGTCATCGTTCATACTTATTTAAACCCAAGTTACATCCTTAAAATTGTTCACAATAGTACTAGATAAAATGCAAGCTACTCAATAAAAGTTTGATCTAAAATAGGGTTCGTTCTTTGTTTTTCATTTAAGGTTTCAGTCTTTTGATAATAATATTTAGCTAATGATGTTTGCATGTCCTTGCTGCCCTCAATGGTTATTTAATCACAGACACTATTCTCGGGATCAATATGCTGACATTAGCTCGTAAAATACAACTCGCTTTAGCCGTTATTGGACTGTCGCTTTTATTAACCACCGTGCTTTATTTCTATAATGATGAAAAAAACATGGCGCAGGACTATGTAGCGATTAATCTTGAAAGTATTGCCCAAAATTATTTTGATTCCGTCAACACCATGATGCTCACAGGCACCATGGCTAATCGAAAAATATTTCAACAAAAAATTCAATCTAACGACAACATCGTCGAAGCAAAAATCATTCGCAGCACTATCGTCAACAAGCTCTATGGTGATGGTTTTAGTGACCAAATCGCCGTTGACGCTTTTGAACGAGAAGGATTGACAGGCACTAAAGCAACACAAATCATTGATAAAAATGGCAAACGTATTATGCAATTTATTATGCCAATGCGTGCCAGCAAAGATTATCGCGGCACCGACTGTTTGGGCTGTCACCAAGCTAAAGAAGGCGATATTTTAGGAGCTGTTAAAGTCAGTTACGACTTATCCAGTAGCGATAAAAAAATACACGCTTCCATTATAAAAGCAGGCGTATTGCAGCTGGTTGTGACCTTGATAAGTTTTGGCGTCCTTGGTTTTATTTTGCATAAATTAATTTTCATGCGGATTAATCGTTTAAAGGGTCATTTAAACGCTATAGAAACCAATTTAGATTTAGGGAAAACGTTAAAAATACATCACAACGATGAACTGAGCGACTTAAGCCTTGCCATTAATTCTCTCATGGGCAAGTTTAAAGAGAGTTTAATTAATGTTTCACAAGCCACTAGCGCGCTGACTGTTGCGGCGAAAGAAGTGAACGACATTTCTATGTTAACGAAAAAGGCGGTACTCACTCAAAAGACAGCGACCGAGTCTGTGGCTGCTGCTATTAACCAATTAGATGCCTCAGCCAGTGAAGTTGAAAACCATACTAAATTTGCGGCTGAAAAATCCATAGAAGCAAACGAAAGAGCGAACCAAGGATTAAACATCGCGCAAGACGCGCATCAAGGTATAAATTCATTACGTGATGAAGTCGAAAGCAACAGTAAAAAGATTGAAGAACTAGGTATAAAAACAAGCGAGGTAGGCAGTGTTTTAGAGGTCATCACACACATTGCCGATCAAACAAATTTGTTGGCATTAAACGCCGCTATCGAAGCAGCTCGCGCGGGTGATCAAGGTCGTGGGTTTGCCGTTGTCGCCGATGAAGTACGTAGTCTTGCTACTCGTACTAGCGAGTCAATTGTCGAGATACAAACAACCATTAGTAGTTTGCAAAAAACCGCTGGTGAAGCCATTGAATCCATGATTAATGTTAGTCACCAAGCCCATGAAAAAGCCGACAACGTCGCCAATGTCTCTAATTTACTTAACGATATTGCCGCGCAAATCCGTGAGCTTGATGAACTCAACGCCCAAATCAGCAACGCAGCGCATCAGCAAAATCTCGCAGCAGATGAAATTAACGAGAATGTAATCAACATTAGTGACGTCGCCGAAAAATCAGCTGAAGATGCCATAAAAGGGGAAGAAATCAGTTTATCTTTAGTGCAACTAGCTACTGACCTATCAAATCAGGTAAGTCGCTTTAAGCTATAAGTTTTAAAGATACCGCGAAGTAAATGCAGCTCATGGGCTGCATTTACTTCCTTAAAATAACGCCTTTCACCACCTCAATATTCCAATCTCATGATAAGCTCTTTTCAGCCAAGTAAATCCGAGATAAATATGAAGTTTGAACATTTTAAAGGTAAATTTGAGGTTGAATTAAAGTACCGAGTACAATCAGCAACTAATTTTAAACGTATGCTGTCATCTATGCCTCATCAAGTACGATTTGAAGATAATACAGAATATGATTGGTACTACGATACCCCGAACAATACTTTACACCACAACAATAAAAGTTTGATTATTCGAGAAATAGAGCCCTGCGGCATAAAGTTATGGATTGTTAAAGGACCTGGTGACGATTGCTGCGAATCCATTAATATCACCGATTCACAGCGCGCTAAGAGCATGCTAGAAACTATGGGATACGACGTATCTCTTATTATTAAAAAAAAGCGCAGCATCTACTTTATTAACGAATATCATGTCACGTTAGATTACCTAGAAGGTCTTGGGGAGTTCGCAGAATTTGCCATAATGACAGACGATGAATCTATGCTTGATTACTATAGAGACGAGCTAAAAAAACTCGCTAACTTATTTGAATTAACTGATAAAGAGCAAGAACATAACTCATACAGAACTTTAAAATCGCAACAATTGTTATCTCAATAATAATTAAAATCCCCCTGAAACACTCAATAGATGATTCGTTATCCAGTATAAAGATAGCGAATTATAGAATGCCTTAATTACGCCCCATTGAATGGAGCAATATTGATGAGTCAATTACCTTTAAAAGTACGGGGCAATTTATTAATTATCCGTTATATTATCCCGTAATTTAATTGTGTTGATGAATAAAGATATGAAAGCTACTAAGTGGTACAAAAAACCTGAAATGATTGTCGCATTGTCGGCATTATTAATGAGCATGGTCACGACAATCGTTGGGGTTTATTCAGCGTCTATCGATCGTGCCTATGCACGAGCCTCTATTTGGCCAAGGCTTGAATTCTACCAAAGCAATAATAATAAGGCTTTTAGTTACGGTATATCCAATAATGGCACTGGTCCGGCATTAATTAAGTATGCGATTGTAACCTATGATAAAAAGCCCATTAAGCATTGGAGTGATATTCCAAATTTCCCAGAAATAACACAATCACACATGAGCACGCGCATTTTGCCTTCTCAACATACAATGACCCCGCTAAAGACTGATAAAAAAGGCTATGAACCCTTCAAAAAACTTAACGACAATATAAGTGTAACCATTTGTTATTGTTCTATTTATGAAGAGTGTTGGTTAACAACGAGGAAAAACAACCCAATATTAATTGAGCATTGTGAAGTGGATGACGCCCTTAAGTTTAATCAATAATAGACACTAAAATTTAACACCTTGACTCTTCCCCAAGGGGAGCCTTTATCTTTTGTTTTAGAAGAGCTATTGAGATCCAAATATGTATACGATAGGTGAGTTTTCTCGCATCACAAGCACCACAGTTAAAGCACTCCATCATTATCATGAAAAAGGCGTGTTAGTGCCAAGCTATATTGAGCAGAGCACTAACTATCGCTATTACAATAGTGATGATGTTGAAAAAATTCGTATCATTAACGCATTAAAATTAGTGGGTTTTAGTTTACGTGAAATTGTCACTTTATTAGATGAAGTATCTGATGATAGTGCGCTCATTGATATTTTACAGCTAAAAAAAGATGTTATTACCGCTAAGATTAACAGTCTCAATCAAGCTTCTTCGACCATCGATTCAATTCTAACGAAAGAGAAAGAGGCCGTTAAAATGGTAGATAAATCTAGTGAAATACAGATTAAAAGCGTAGAAAACATGACAGTTGTTTCCACCAAGTGGCAGGGTAAATACTCAGATACAGGTCAAGTAATGGGAAAGGTTTATCGCAGTGCAGGGCGTCATGCGGCAGGACCTGCAATGAACTTATATTACGATGGCGAATATAGAGATATAGCCAATATTGAAACCTGTCTTCCCGTTAAAAAAACCGTTAAGAGCGCCTGTGAATGTAAAGTATTGTCTGGTGCAACCGTCGCAACCATTGTTCACATAGGCCCTTATGACACATTACCGAAAAGCTATGAGAAGCTATTTGAGTATATCCATACTCAAGGAAAAACATCCCTACTCCCAATCAGAGAGCTCTACCTAAAAGGACCTGGCATGATATTTAAAGGCAATGCAAATAAATATATCACGGAAATACAGGTGCCAATCACCTCTGATAATCACATTTAATACACGCCTAAAGCGGCTAGAAACGTCAAAAGAGTGAAGCATGTAGGTTCACTCTTTCGTTCAATTAATTAGTCCCTACCACCTAATACCGACTGGCCATAGCGCACTATTTCTTTAGATATCTTCTTGTGAATGCCCTGCACCAATACCCAACTATGCCAATATAACGTTAAGGTTATGGATTTGTCAGAGCACAAATTGATGAGTTCTCCAGTAGTAATTTCTTTTTCTATTTGTAATGTAGGTACCAAGCAATAAGCTGCCCCCTGTTTGGCCAATTCAACGAATGCTTGAGACGAGCGCACACTGTGACAATAGTAATCACGGGGCTGAATATTAAAATGCTGCTCAATAAATTTAACATGCATGTCATCACTTGGGTCGTAACTAATGCCCGGCGCATACCGCAAGCTATCTTTGGTAATACCATTAGGGAAATAGCGTTTGGCAAACTCAGGTGAGCACACCAAAATAAAGGTTACATCACCGAGCTTAAATGATTGATACCCCGGCAGAGCCTTCTCAATACAGCTCACCGCCCCTGTTGCTTGTCCACTGCGCAGTGCATCAATGGTTTGATATTCATTTTTAACAATGAGATCAAGCTCCACCAAGTGCTTCTTAAGCACAGGGGTAATGGCCCCTAAAAACCACGTTGCTATGCTGTCTGCATTCACGGCTAAAGACACCTTAATAGGTTTGGTCGGTGCATCAGGCATCAGTTCTGGCACTAATTCATTTTCTAACTCTCTCACCATTTTAAAGTGAACAACTAAGCGCTCGCCCGCTGCCGTTGCCACAATAGGTTGTGAACGCACAATGACCGGTTGCCCAATATTTTCTTCTAGTAACTTAATGCGCTGCGAAATGGCAGATTGGGTAATAAACAATTTGCTCGCTGCTTTATCAAAGCTTTGTAAGTCGATTACAGCCGTTAGTGCTTCTAATAATTTATAATCAAATTTCATCGATTTTTCTCACCTAAAGTTCCATGCCAGAACGCCACCCTCATCATAAGTAAAACTAATGAGATATCAGATTTATTAATTTTATTAAAGCAGTAAATAGGCGCAACATACAAGCCTAGTTCACCCCCTTGATGAAATTATTTGGAGCACACCATGAGTTATTTAGTCGCAATGAAAGGATTTACCTTAGGTCTTAGCATGATCGTTCCTATTGGCGCGCAAAACGCAATGATCTTGAATCAAGGCATTAACCGTAACCATCATTTGATGGCAGCAGGGCTTTGTGCGTTTTATGACATCATACTAATCGCTTTTGGCATCATGGGTGGCAGCTTTATATTAAACAGCAATGACATTATGTTTACCCTACTCACGTGGGGCGGCATTCTATTTTTGATTGGCTATGGCGCAAGTTCATATCAAGCGGCGTTGTCACCCGAAAAAACCAAAAGTGAAACGGCAAGCACAACGCATAAATCATTAAAAGTTGTGGTTGTGACTAGCTTAGTTGTGACGTTTTTAAATCCACACGCTTATATTGACACCGTAATGGTTATTGGCAGCGTTGGTGGTCAATTTGAAGGCATCAATAAAATCTACTTTATGATTGGCGCCATGGCCGCTTCACTCGTTTGGTTCTTCACCTTAGCGTCGGGCGCCGCCAAGTTATCTCACGTGCTTGCAAGACCAAAGGTAAAACAAGGTATTGATATGGCAATTGCTATTGTGATGTGGGTTATTGCCGCTAGCCTATTTCAAAGCTGGATAGCTCGATTTTATGCATAATTGTTCAATTTTCATTAAAAACTTTTGAGAAATCATCACGCTTTACGCCATTAATTTAGCGTAAAGCACTCTCTTAAGTTAACGGTTCACGCTTTAATTAATTTTATTCTCTCAAAATTGAAAAATAATCGTCAGATAGCTCGACTTATCACCACAGAGTATCTATAGTGCCGCTCTTTATTTATCCACTAATTTGGGTGCAGTTGACGATTAAAGCCGTCAATAACAAAGTCCCCTAGGAAACCTTCTTTGATTACTTCAGCAAACATCACTATGCAATTTGGCGCAGAGCCATTATTTGAAAACATTTCAGCACAATTTGGACATGGCAATCGCTATGGTTTAATTGGCGCAAACGGCTGTGGTAAATCAACATTTATGAAGATCCTTAGCGGTGAGTTAGCACCTACTGCTGGTAATATCTCAATAACGCCAGGCAATAAAGTGGGTACGTTGAGCCAAGACCAATTCGCTTTTGAAGAATATAGTGTTGTTGATACTGTGATCATGGGCGACGTTGCTTTATGGAAAATCAAAGAAGAACGTGATCGTATTTATGCCATGGCTGAAATGTCAGAAGAAGACGGTATGCGTGTTGGTCAACTTGAAAGTGATTTTGCAGAAATGGACGGTTACAGCGCTGAAAGTCGTGCTGGTGAAATCTTAATTGAAGCAGGCATCGACGAAGAATTTCATTACGGTTTAATGAAGCAAGTTGCACCGGGCTGGAAAGTACGTGTGTTATTAGCACAAGCATTGTTTGCTAACCCAGACATCTTGTTACTTGATGAGCCAACCAATAACTTGGATATCCACACCATTAACTGGTTAGCTGACGTATTAAATCAACGTAAAGCAACCATGATTATCATTTCACATGATAGACATTTCTTAAATTCAGTATGTACTCACATGGCTGATATTGACTACGGTGAACTACGTGTTTATCCGGGTAACTACGAATACTTCATGGCGGCTTCAGGTTTGATTCGTGAACAGCTTTTAGCTGAGAATCAAAAGAAAAGCGAAGAAATTGACGAGTTACAAGCCTTTGTTAACCGATTTGGTGCCAACGCATCAAAAGCGAAACAAGCAAGCTCACGTGCTAAGAAAATGGATAAGATTAAACTTGATGAAGTTAAGGCCTCTAGCCGTATGACACCATCATTGAGCTTTAAGCAAAGTAAAGTACTTCATCGCCAAGCGTTAATTCTTGAAGATCTTTCACACGGTTTTGATGACGAATTACTCTTTAGAGACGGTAACCTTATTTTAGAAGCCGGTGCTAAATTAGCTATTATCGGTGAAAACGGTGTAGGTAAAACCACCTTCTTGCGTTGTTTAGTTGAAGAGCTAAGCGCAAATCACGGTGTGGTTAAGTGGTCTGAAAATGCGGCAATCGGTTATTGCCCACAAGACAGCAGCAAAGATTTTGACAACGATTTAAGTTTGTTTGATTGGATGAGCCAATGGCGCACACCAAAACATAACGATTTACTCGTTCGCGCTATGTTAGGTCGTTTATTGTTTACAGCAGACGATTCAAACAAAAAAGCGAAAAACTGTTCTGGTGGTGAAAAGAATCGCCTGTTGTTTGGTAAATTAATGATGCAAGACATCAACGTGTTAATCATGGACGAACCAACCAATCACATGGACATGGAAGCGATTGAAGCATTAAACGTTGCTTTAAAAGCATGGGATGGCACTTTAATCTTCGTAAGCCATGACCGTGAGTTCGTTTCATCATTGGCTACTGGTATTATTGAAGTTAAAGATCAAGAAATGATCCATTTCAGCGGTACCTACGATGAATATTTGTCAAGTCGTGAACTTAAGCTAAAGATTGCTTAATCATTAGTTAACGATAAAATCCGGTCTTTAGCACCCGTTACGGCGTTGTTAAGGACTGGATAATCGCAAATACTCCCCCTGTAATAACCCTCCTATAAATTCTTGCTTGAAAGTAAATATTCCTAAGCTTAATAAAAAAGCAAAAAAAAGGCACTTCAAATGAAGCACCTTAAGTTCTATTAATTTATCGCCATAAATTATTATTAAGCGTTATCACCAGCCAAAAAATTTTCATTCGTTTTATACCCCGGTAACACCTGCAACACTCCAAATAGAGCGGTTGTAATGAGTAATAAGGGCAAACCAAGTTGCATATTTTGCACCACGACTTGCATGAGGTTACTGCGCGCCCCAAATAAAGAACCCATATCTTTGATAAATGCAAAGCCGTCGTAAAGCGGAATGCATAACGTGATTAGAAATATTATTGATAAAACTCGCGTAATAACTCTCGGTAAACCAAGCAACAAGCTAACTAGCGTTAATACCATGAAGGTGCTTAGTAGGCCTGTGCTATCCACCAAGTCAAAATAGCTTTGTGATTGATTAAACATTTTAAACATGGGTAAAATCATAGACACAAACAGCGACACTAAAACAACAACAGCCAGCTTGTTATGCACTTTAAAGTTACCTGACGAGGCCAAATCTACGGCTTTAACCGCACTAGTGGCTTTAGAGAAATCAATATTGCTCAATGAATCTTTAGCTTTTACAGCGGCTGTTGATGCTAAGTCTTTTGCTTTATTAAGGTTTTCTTCATTGAGATTACCTTTAGCTTGATTGTATAGTTTATTCGCTGCGGTTTTGGCATGGCTAATATGCTCATCCATGGCATTAGCTTGCCTGAGCACATAAATAGAATGTGCTACGCCGTCTGTTATATCAAAATCAACCTCATCACCAACATTCGGACTAACTTGAGATTTAAACTCATTAATAGCCACTTTAAACTTTTGATCATCATCGGCACGAATCACCGAAAAATCAGCGGTAAGGTGCAATATTTTCCCTTTCATTTTTATTCCTTAAATTAACAAAGTGACGACTGATATAACAATATTAGTTATTTCATAAACTTATCGACATAACTCATCGAAATGGCTCATCGAGATATCAGTATTTTAGACGTAAGAAGGTTGAAGATATTTTAATGATTAGGAACAAACAAAGAAGGCACGTAATTAATACTAAAAGCCGTAAATAAAATATAAATTTATAAAATAAAATCGCAACAGGCAAGAAAGCACCATTGCGCTAACGTTTAAATTATCACTAAAAATCAAGTAACTGACAGCTTATTAATTTAGATGTTCGAGCTCTATTCCCCTACTATCCCCAGCCTAATACTGGCCATCAATTTCCCTATAACAACAATAATCACAGCGCCAATCAGTACCGGAAAAACTAAAAATTCCCACCCTTGCCCAGCAATCATAATAAGTATTGGATTGGCCCCTGCGGGTGGATGCGTTGTTTTTGTCATCAACATCGCCGTTACCCCAAGGCCTGTCGCTAATGCCAATGACCATGGCTCTACAGGTAAAAACATCACAAACATGACGCCAATGAATGCCGTCATTAAATGTCCCAAAATCACATTTTTAGGCTGTGCTAACGGACTGTCTGGCACACCAAAGACTAATACGGCAGTCGCCCCAAAAGGCGCCATCAGTAAAATATATTCATGCTGTAGATCATCAACTAACGCTAATAAAAATATCGCTATCATTGCACCTAAACCCGCAACGATTGAAAGGATGTGTTGTTTCATGATATTGCTCCAACTATATTTCATGCGCTAGTCCGCTATATCGACACGCGCAACAAAGTAGACCACTCTGTCTACCAAAAGACAGCGATGTAGACAACTTTGTCTACCAAAAGACAGCAGTGTAGACAACTTTGTCTACTCGTGTCAATATCCCTCTGAAATAGATCAATACTGAAATGAGAATATGAGCTTAAAAAAACAACTATTAATAGACACAGCCCTAACGCTGTTTTATCAACAAGGCATAAACAGCGTTGGTATTAATGAAGTATTAAAAGTATCTGGCGTTGCCAAAAAAACGCTTTATAGCCACTTTCCCACTAAAGAAAACTTAATATTGGCGACATTAGCCGCCCGTGATGAAAAGTTCATAAACTGGCTGTCAGGCCAATTGTCACTAGCAACCAATGATAAAGAGGTTGTTACCCAATTATTTAAAGCGTTAACGTGCTGGTTTAACAATGAAGTGCCTGAGCTGTCACCCTTTAATGGCTGTTTTTTCATTAATAGCGCAGCGGAGTATTCAGACAATAACCACCCTATTAATCAATATTGCCACCAGCACAAACTCACCGTTCGAGCGCTTATAAAGCAGCACTTATCAACAGACAATGAATCACTATTAACCTTGATTTACCTACTCAAAGAAGGCGCTATTGTGTCGGCATCAATGAACAAAGAATATGACAGCGCCGAAAAGTGTTTACCGCTAGTTTTGAGGGCATTTGGATAACTAGTTATTCAAACTAGGTGAAAGACGAAAGTTTCCGTATTTGTTTTCAAGATAATTTTTTTAACAATGGAATAATTACAAAACCTAATTTAATTAATTGTATTTAAAATAGTTATCGATTAAATTGGATTTCATTTAAATGGAATTCTAGCAAACGATTGTCGTAGTTAATTCCGTAAAATAAGCTGTTATAAGGCGAGGTTGACTTTGAAGTTTCTATTTTTTATTTTTGTTTCATTTTCAACTATAGCTGATGTCGAATATGAGAATGTAACCCCTTTTAATCAAATTCAATTGATAAAGGCAATAGAAAAAGGCATTCCAGTTTACTCTGGTCATTTTGATACTGGTGATGTGTCATCCATAAACGCGGACGGGATCACTAAGATTAAACAGCATGGTAATGTCTTTTCGGTGTGCATTGGGGCTACGACACTTTATGAAATAACATATAAGTGTTTCAAATCTCAATCATGTCGTTACATTACTTCTGGTGGCGTTACTACCGCTAGATTTCAATTGGAAGAGTGCCTTATAACAAGCCCATGAAGTCACGACTCGCACATTATCATATTGATTGCAAAGAACAAAATTAGCAACAAACCTGCCAAGATTGCTTATGGCTTATGGCTTATGGTGAACGTAAGGATAACAGGATCGAAGTATATGGATGTATTTGAATATAAAGTAGAAAAAATTGATGGTGTTTTACATTACGCGCCATCAAATTTGCTAGATTACAAACGCGCTGTACTGAACTTGGAAAACAAGGCTGGGAATTAGTTAGCGTAAATTACGATTGGTTAACGGTCACGTATACAATGTTTTTTAAGCGGATGCTGCCTAATAAAACTTTATAAATCAGTCCATAGGGAGAAATCATGTCACTTGGTATGAATGCGGCGTGGCGAGGGATGCAGCCGAAGCAGAAACGATGTGAAAGATGCGAGTTATATACTCCTAAAAAATTAAATGCAATCAATGGGGTCAGAAACATTGATACGTTAATCATCGATTCTAACCTATTGGATCAGGATCTTATTGATTAGAATAAGTAACCCATTATAAAAGAGAATGTAAATGTTGAATGCTAAACAAGGACTATTGATTAGTTTTGTAATCATAGTGATTTTATCAAGTTATATAATTCATGAGCAATCTCAAGATTATAAAAGTGAAATTAAAACATTAATGTTAGAAAATTCTAAATTGAGTTCGCTCAATGAAGAACTTTCTAATAAACAAACTGAGAAACAAACGACTCATAAGCCTGAAGTATTACTGTGTGAACAGGAAAATAGAAACGATACAAAAACCGCTGATGAATTTACAAATAAAAAGGCTAATGAGGCCGAAATAAGTGTAAGAACAGCACAGAGGTTGTTCAGTGAACAAACTATTGATTATGATTGGGCTTTACCTGTTGAATCAACTGTAATCGATACCTTCATTAATGATGACTCCATTAATGAATTTGGACTAGAGCGAGTCGAATGCCGTAGGTCAACTTGTGAGTTTACGATTACAAACGCTTATAAAGACACTTTGCATCAATCCGCTCTAATAATTATGGCACTAGAAAAATCAGGATTGGTTAGAGAGTCATTCCAATATAGTGAACGCTTGGAAAATGGTCAATTTAAGCTTTATTTGTCGTTAAAGCGAAAATAATCCATGCCAACAATAATATGTGTCGTGCAGTCGACACCTGATTATAATATTGAACAGGCACTAATGTATTTTTGGTTATTGCCCATAATCTAGGCTTTACGCTCAATATGAATATTACGCCTTACAATTTAAACATAACTGATGCGATGATGTCACTTTTACTAATGGCAGATCCCAACGAGCAAGAAGTCAGAAGTTATTTAAAAGGAGCATCCATACTTATAGCAAAGGACGCAAATATATTAGTGGGTATTGCAGTGTTATCCGATAGAGATAAGACATTCGAATTAGTTAATATTGCGGTTCATGAAAGCTATCAATGCAGAGGAATTGCTAAAAGCTTAATCATGGAAGTAAAGTCTTTAGCTAAAAAACAGGGAGCCATTGAACTAGTTGTAGGTACAGGTAACTCGAGTCTTTCACAGCTTGCTTTGTATCAAAAATGCGGCTTTAGGGTGGGCTATGTTAAAACTAATTATTTTGCATCCTATCCTGAGCCTATTTTTGAAAACGGGATACGATGCATTGACATGATTGTCTTGTGCGCAAAGCTGTAACTAAAATGGGCATAACAATGCCATTGATTTGAGTTTTCAATGTCAGCCTCAATTCCCTTTCCCCTCTTTTAATTAGTAGAGTCCACTACTGACTCTTAACTCACATAAACCGTTGAAATTATGGCATAAGTAAATTATTGTCTATTCTTGAACTAGGCTGATTATTCTCCCTTCAAACGGCAACATTCATTTAATCACCTAATTAGCTATTATCTTGGCCTAAAGTGAATATGGGGTTTAATTTTTAGCATTACTTTCTTTAAAATACCGGGGTGGTACAGATAGGATTTAAGTTAGGCAGAGTTATTCCAATAACAATCATTAGGATTTAAGATGAATTTAGAGCTCGACCATTTTTTTATACTCACCGACAACCCAAGAGAGACAGGTGATATTTTAGTATCAATGGGTATTGAAGAAAGTTTCAGCAGGCATCATGATGGTCAGGGAACTTCAAACCGCCGTTTTAAGCTTTCTAATAGCATGCTTGAAATCTTGTATGTGCGTGATGCAAAAGAAGCAGACTGCGGACCAGCTAAAAATATGAATTTCCCGCTGCGAGTTGCAAATAAAGCAGCTTGCCCATTTGGAATGGTATTCGCTCGAACAGATGATTCAATTTTAGACATGCCATTTAGAGGTTGGAAGTATCAACCCGATTTCTTTAAGCCACCGATGGCGTTCCATGTGGGCATAAATTCAGAAACTCTTGACGAACCTTTATGCATCTATATGCCTTTCGTTAAGCCAGTAAATAGAATAATAGAAACAGGGACATTCAAGTCAATCAGTAATGTTTGCGTATATGTACCTCTAAATTTTATGTCACAAACGCTTCTAGCTTTAAAATCAGCTGCTGGGATTCAAATAAAAAAGGGGAAAGAACATTTAATGGAAGTAACTTTCGACGGCGGAAAATGCCGCTTATCTAAAGACTTACGTCCAAATCTTCCTTTAATCATTAACTGGTAACCATAGAGCTAAAATAGACATTAACAACCATGCTGTTATGATCATTTCATTAACTAGTACTTTTCAATAAAGAGCACCCAAACGATGAAAACGACATTACTCGCACTATTTTGCCTATTACTGTCAAACTTTGCCTATAGCGCTACAGATGTAACGGATAAAAGTATTTCGCAGCCGATAAAGAGCTCATTAGCGAGATTGGGCCTAACACCGACCGAGGTTAACCCCTCAAAAGTAGCTGGTTTGTTAGAAGTGATGACTGAACGAGGCCTTTTTTACATCAGCGAAGATGGTCAATTTTTAGTCCATGGAAAAATGTATGATCTAAAAAATGGTGTGGAGAATGTGACAGAGCAATCTCTCGCAAAAGTGCGAGTCGTTGATATTAAGAAGTTCAAAGATTCGATGATCTCTTTTCCAGCAAAAAATGAAAAGTACAAAGTAACGGTATTAACTGATACTAGTTGTGGTTATTGCCGAAAACTACACTCAAAGATTAAAGAATATAACGATTTGGGCATAACTATTCAGTATTTAGCTTTTCCACGCAGTGGCATAACGGGACCAACATTCAAAGAAATGACCGCTATTTGGTGTTCAAATAATCCGCATAAAACTCTGACGGACATTAAAAATGGATCAAGAATTGATTTTACACAGAATCCTCAATGTGAAGCACCAATCGCAGAGCAATATGCATTTGGAATGAAGGTGGGAGTTACTGGCACACCAGCAATAATTTTTGAAAATGGTTTTATGATTCCTGGTTTTCAAGAACCTGAACAACTACTATCAGCATTGACTGATAAAGATTAATCAATTGAACTCCTGCTGTATTTACCCATAGATTAATATGGCAGAAGTTATTTAATAACGCTTTTCGTTTCTGTTTTATACTACGACACAATTAATAGAGTCAACGTTATTTACCCTATTAATTTAGAGAAAACGATTATTTACATATAGTCTCTTTTTTACTTTTTATATGTCGAATTACACCAATACAGCTGATTAAAACCCAGAACGATTCAATCATAAAAGAAGAAAAATTAAAATTAAATATCAATGAAACAATAATCAATAAAGAACCAACTATATTCATGATTGAATACTTCAGTTCTTTAATAGTAATGCGCTCTGTTTGCAGAAGGTAGTAAGCATATATAACAATACCGACACCTACTGTTCCAACTATATCAACAAATTCAGGTATCAAAATTTTCATCTTTATTAGGGTTATAATTGGGTTTAATTACACGATATGTATAAGTGACGAAGATGATTAGTAACGATGCAAATAATACATGAAGAGAGTCTTCTAATGGGCTATAGAATAAAACAACTAACCCAGAGCCGGACACAATCAATGGAATGTATTCAATGATATTGAAGTTCATTTCTTCTTTCATAGGCATCTCATAAATCAGTATCACTAAGTTAGCTAGAAAAATATAACCCAACGAATATAAAAGATATGTTTTTAACAAACTTTCATCAAAATCCGGGACTGTAGTTCTAGAAAGTGAAAAATAACTAAGACAAAAAAGTAGAGCAATTAAAATATCTACCGCAGCACCGTATTTATGCGGTGAAACTCCGTCTTTACATAAATTAAGTGTCATATGTAAATAATCAACTATGAAGCATAAACATATAAAAAAACCAACAATTCTTACTTCAGTCATGGCACGAAAAGGGTCGGCTAAATCAAAAATAATAGAGCCGAGTACGGCTGGGTAGATTAATTGATAAGCTAACTGATTAAAAGCTTGTTTAAGTTTCATAGTATCCTTTCATATTGAATAACCATGGCAAAACTTAGCCATGGTTAAATTCCATTGAAAAAGACTCTAACATCTTATTGAAACTACTCCAATTATTACTTTATCTAGTATTAAATATCCGAATCAATGGGAGGATCAGGGCCATTGATACGTTATTCATTAACTCTGACCCTATTAAGTACTTTTAGAAACTATTTTTTTCTATTCACCCAACGGCGCCACGACAACATAATCCCTGTATACACTAACAAACACGCCAAGAATGACGCTATGCCCGCGACGGTCTGTCCAACAACGCCGTAATACTCACCAGTGTGAGCAAAACGTACCCAGTTACGAATTTTTCGATAGGTTGAATAATCATCAAAACCAGAGGTATCAGCGATGTCTCCTGTCACGTTGTCTACCGCAACAGATATTTTCTTGGTAGGCTCGCCACCATTACCACTGTCAACGGTGTAAATAGTCACGTTTTGCGGCGCTTTGGCTACCGAAAACCGAATGCTTTGCCAGTCCGGATATTGCGCTTGCAACATAGACATTTTCTCATCTGCACTTTTAACATTCACAGCCAGCTCTGGTGTTAATGGTGTTGGTTTGGCCAGTTCTTTAATTGTCTGGGTTGAAACCACTTTTTTTAAGCCATCTCCCGGCCAATCAAACGAAAAGAATAACGCCGTTGCCCCAACAACAAATAAAACGGGTGTTAAGTAAAAACCAAATACATTATGCCATTGATAATTTCGCGCTTTGGTACTGGTGTAGTTACCCGGCAACGTCAATTGCTTTGTAAAGGCACGGGACTTAAAACGCTTTGGCAGCCATAAATACAGTCCTGTTAGCGTTAAAATAACAAAAATAGCATTGGCAATACCATTAACCCAGCGTCCACCTTCACTAAATTTTCCATCGAGGGTTAACCATCGGTGAAACGCACGAAGTTTTCGCCAAAAAACGGTCGACTCTTTCCCTGGCTCTACTAATTCAGCCCCGGTTATAGGGTGTAAGTAAGCCAATGCCTTTCGTCCATCTCGTACAATGACAGGTGCATTATCTTCGTTTAACAGGGTAATAGATAAACTTCGCTCGACAGGATAAGCGCCTGCAATGCTTATAATATCAGTTAAAGATAATGCCTTATCACCTTGAACAATGATCGGATAATCAGCCTGTTGACCAGCTTTAATCATTTGACGCTCATACGTTAATAAGCCACCAGTGATTGACATTAGAAAGATGAAGATAGCTGCGCTACATCCGATGATTAGGTGAAACCAAAATATAATTTTTCTTATGCTCATATCAATACCAAAAAAAACCAGCACTATAAAATGCTGGTTTTTATTATTTAAATTTTTATTATTATTATTATTATTAACAGACTATGCGCCTGATTAGAACGAAGTTTTAATCTCGAATCTTGCCATTGTGCCGTTGCCTACCGTAACATTGTTCAAACCACCGCCTGCAAGATAATCTGTATCGAATAAGTTTTCAATGTTTAAACGAAAATCAACTGCTTGACCAGCAATATCAGTACTATAAACCGCGCCTAAATTAACACGTGCGTAGCTGTCTTTAGTCACTGTATTTTTGCTGTCAGCAAAACGCTCGCCTTGGTAAAAAACGCCAGCGTTTAATGCAAACGTTTCAGACACTTCATAGCGTGACCAAACTGATGCTGACCATTTTGGCGCGTCAACAGGTGTCATGCCTTGATATTTTGCATCTTTCTCGTATTTAGCATCTAAATACATCGTTGAAGCCATTACAAACAATCTGTCCGTTAATGCGCCTTGCGCCGATAATTCAAAGCCTTTATGACGCTGAACACCTGACTGTGTCGTGATTGAGTCAAACTTATCATTACCAACCAACGTTTCTGAAATCAGTGAACCGTTCTTTTCTATATCAAAGACAGCCGCTTCAATTAACAAGCGCTCAGACACCTGCCATTTTCCTCCGATTTCAATTTGTTTAGACGTCACAGCATCTAACTCCAAGCCATGGTTTGCATCGAGTACGTTGTTCAATGTCGCACTTGAAGTAGGCTCAAAACCTTCAGAGTAGTTCACGTAAATTGTTGCGTCATCTTGTGGGTGATATAACACACCAAACTTAGGTACAAACGAATCACTGTCAGCGCCTGTTTTGTTTTGTTGATCAAAACGACCACCAAAAGCTACTTGCCACTCATCATTAAATGTCACTAAATCTTGAAAGTAGAAACCGTAGTAATCGTATTCACTGTTATAAAGCGTATCGTCTGTTTTATAGTCTACAGCAGGTTTTAACGGCTCAGACTGACCCGGAATATAATTTATAGCGTCAGCCTTAACACGTAGTTGCCCGTAATAATAATCAAGACTGTTAGCACCAAATAACACTTGATGTTCAATATCGCCCGTTGAGAATTCACCGGTTAAATCAACAAACGCTGTTTTAAACTGCCAATCATCAAATCGGTCGTACGGCTTAGATGCATAAGAACCACCAGCAACATAATCACTTGGTTTTTTCGGCGCAGACTCAAAACGTTGGCGTTCAAATGTTTGTTCGTTATAACCAAACTTTACTGTCCACTTTGGATTAATAAAATAAGTAGCGTTAGCACCAATATTATCTACGTTGATGTCTGTAAATGCCCAAGAGAAATCATAAATAGTCTTGTTATCACCAATCACTTTACCGTCGCTATTCAACCAAGCACCCGTATCTAATCCTGCTTTGTCATTGGTGCGATCGTAATAAACATTTACAACGAAATCTTCAGACACAACGTAATCAAGTGAGATAGACCCAAGGAAACGATCACGTTCACGTCGTTGACCATTTTGATATTCGCGTTCATATTTAACATCTTGTTTTACTAAAATGCCACGATATGACAAATCATCAGCAATCTCACCACCTGCATCAAGCATAAATCGTGTAGAACCGTTTTGGTCTGTGTCTGCGCTAATATCTAATAAACGAGCCGTCGTCGGTTTTTTAGTCACCATGTTAACTAAACCGCCCGGAGCAGACTGACCATATAGAATACTTGATGGCCCTTTAATGACTTCGACACGTTGTAGAGTTTCAATGGGTTGTTGATAATGAGACCAATGTTGATGACCGTCGCGTAAATAACCGTTAGACGAGCTAAGCGTGAAACCACGTGAGCTAAATACTTCACGGTTACGTTGCTTTGAACCCGGCGATAAACTGGCATCGTTATTTAAAACTTCACCTAACGTTGTAGCTAATTGTTCATCCATAATCATTTCAGGAATAACAGTTACCGCTTGTGCAGTTTCCATTAAAGATGTGTTTGAACGAGTTGCACCTGTTGCGTTATCAACTTTGTAGTTATTGAAATAACTACCAGTAACTTGAATTACTTCAATCTCAGATTTTTTTTCAGCAGCCATTGTAGCAAGAGGAAGTAAGGCAACAGACATCGCCATTGTTAAATAATTAAGTTTCATTACACCGTCATTAAAGTAGTTATCTAAAAAAGTGGCTGCATTCTACATAACGACCAAGGTAATACAAACCATTATCAATAAGATTCGTGTAGTTAATTGTGTTTTCGTATGTGTTGTTTGATATTGGTCAAACTTTAAGATTTTAGGTATAAAAAAATCTGCTCGTAATTCAGCGGATTTTTACGTTCAAAAAACACAATGGTTCCATCGCTATCTGAATTTTTATCAATGTTGTCACATTTTATTTTTTATGACTTTTTATACAGTGTATCTAGAAATAATGGTAAAACTCGCACGCTTTGTCGTAATAGGTAATCAAAAATTCATTGTTAGAATTTATATAAGCCCCGTAACTCAGTAGCTTATGGTGATAAACATTTAAGGTCTGTAGTTTTGATATTGAGATAGCGTTCGTTCACGTTTTGTTAGAATAATGATTTGCATTTTTCATAGTTAAGCATTATTTTATAAGGACTTTTTAGGTGTACGGATTTACTGGTCCAATGCGGTAAACGAGCGCGCCTTATATACAAATGTTAGTTGTCTTATGAAAATTTTGCCACTTGTGGGATTAAGTATTATTGAGTTTGGGGAGCTTAAAGCAAAAGCTATCGAATTATTTGGTGTACCTGACTCCATTGAAAATATAAATGGGGAGGATGGCGTTAGCTCCGAAATTTTTAACTATTTAGAGTTAGGTCTGAATTTGTATTTTGACTCTGATAGGGGATTTATACTTGAAGATATTTCAGTATATTCTGCATTAGTAGAATTAAGTGGATTTTATCCTGTCGGCTCAACTGAACAAGAATTGCTGTCGCGCTACCCTAAATTGGAACTTGAAATTTCCGATGGGCGCTTCAAAGATTACGTCGATTCGCCGCATGAACTACTGTTCTTTTTACGGGATAATATCGTTCAACGGGTAGATGTATCACCAAATATAGACAACTATATTGACAAGTATGAGTGTAGCGGCAACTAACAAGTCAATAAATTAAGATTCGCTAAACATGTCATGCCATTTGCGGAGAAAATCGCCCGCCACATTTGGCTCACTTATTATTGAGGCGTTATAAGGCATGAGGCTTCATGAATAAGCAATTGAGAATGGCGCTCCGTAGAGATGCGGAACTTAGAAATCTACCTAAGCCTCAAGTAAAGGTTTTGGGTGCAGAGTATGCCATGTCTTTTGTGTGTTTTACGTGTAAGACGTCTAATATGCGTCACTTCGATGAGTCTCCATGCGACTATCCTGATACGATGGAATGCCCAGTCTGTAAAGATCTTACTTTTAATTTAGGGCGATACTTCAAACCACCAAAGAAATCTGATTCTGCACAATGGAATAAAGTGAAATTTTTGGTAGAACATGGATTCTTATTCCAAAAAATTAGAATTGACTCCAATACCCATGAAAGTGTCCCATATCCAAAGACGCTAGCAGACGCGAAAGAGTTTGTAGTAAAGTATAAGAAATGGGCACGAGGTATTACCTTATAACAAGCCCATAAAAGTCACGATTCGCAACGCTATCACATTGGTTGCATAGATCACGGCTTATTGGGGCGTTGAGGCTGTAGAATTTATTAAAATTAAATTTCAAAGTCTAAAAACATTCAATTTAGAGTGATTTTTTGAATTAAATTGCTATAAAAAGTGCTAGGTTACACGTAAGAACGTGTTTTTTAACGTAAATCAATCAAAAAATAATGGCTGTGCTTCTTTAATGATTAATTCTACAGCCTCGTTATATGTAAATGAGATCGTGATAATTTGAATAGTTTAAAAGGCATCGACCTATCAGATTCATTTGTTTTAAGTTGGTCGGTTGATGATACTTTATCAATTGTAATTGAAGCTAGTGTCTGGCCTGAATCAAAATTTTATTTCAAACCACTCAATGGTGAATATACATGTTACCGAAAGGCTATTTTAATTTTTAGTGATTACTCACAATGTGTTGGTGTGAGAGAAATGAGCTCGTGTATATCAACGCGAGATTTAGATGGTTCTTTAGATTATGGAAATATAGATAGTTTTACGAAAACTGATGATGGATATGAAATTTCTGGTAGTTTTGGAGATATTGTTGTTTTAGGTGGTGACTTTTCCTTAACATATTTACAAATGACAAGCCCATAAAATCCGATTCGCAACGCTTAAAAATTGGTTGCAAAGAAACAAAGGCGCAACAAATTGTGCCTACACTACTCACGGCTTATGGGGGCGTTGAGGCTGTAGAGTTATGCAATTCTGAGTTGAATCTGCCACTCAATTTAGAGTGATTCGTTGAAGTAAGTTGCTATAACAGCGCTAGATTTCACGTAAATCAATCAAAAAATAATGGTTTCTTTTATTAAATTATTAATTCTACAGCCTCGTTCGAGGTATTCTGGAGTATCATCAATTATGAAACTATTCTCGTGCATTATTTTTGTGTTTTTAGCTGGTTGTAGTGATGTTGTTACCGATAATTATCAAACATACGATGATGCCAAAAATGATCGATTATTTATACGTGGTTGGCTTCCTGATATCTTGCCTGTTTCGACGTTTAATATTCACGTCGAAACTGAACTAGATATAAATAGATCTAAAGGTTCGTTTACGATTCCAGTAAATGACATTTCTAGTTTTACTTCTCATCTACAAAAATTATCTGATGGAAAATATAGCCATAAACATGATGAGAACAAATGGATATTTACAATTAACCACAAAACTGGAATTATAACTTACAAATTTTCTAGCTCACACAGCATACAATAAGAATAAGTGTCGCGCAGCCGACGCCGGGTGTTGGACAAGCCCGTAGCCCTTCTTTAAATAACAAATAGTGAAATATCATCTGATGGGTATTCAGCCTGTTGATAAACTCAAGCCGAGTGTCGTTAAGGCAGTACATGTTGCAAAATGAGCCATAAGAATTTTAGTGTGGGTAAGGCTTGTAGAGACTTGAACTAAAGGCTGCCAACAAGTCAATAAATTAAGATTCGCCAAGCTGTTATGCCATTTAGGGTGAAAGCGGGAGGATTTTAATCCTAAATTCAATACCACACGAAAAACAGTGGACAACAAACTTAAAAATAAATTTTAATAGATTGATTAAATTACAATAAAAAAAGCGGCTCATAAGCCGCTTGTTTATGAAGGTTTATGAGCCCGTGGAAAGCTCGCTCACTTCAGATTCATCTTCTGCTTTACGCAGAAATTGATTGTGTCGGTCGACATGACGATAGTGTCGCCCTTTGGTAATTCTATCGCCAATGATCAATAAACAAGGCGTTAAGAACAAGGTTAATAACGTCGCAAAGCTCAAACCGCCCGCAATAGCACTAGATAACTGCGTCCACCATTGTGTCGAAGGCGCGCCGAAACTAATTTGGCGATTCACCAAATCGATATTCATGGCTAATACCATTGGCATTAAACCCAATACCGTTGTTACGGCTGTTAATAATACAGGGCGTAAACGCAAGCTGCCTGTTTCAAGTGCGGCATCAAATGGGCTGCGTCCTTGGCGACGTAAATCGTTATAACAATCAATGAGTACAATATTGTTATTTACCACTATCCCCGCTAACGCGATGATACCCACACCCACCATAACAATGCTGAATGTTTGACCTGTAATTAGCAGTCCTAACAATACTCCGGCCGTGGAAAAGACAATCGCAGACAACACTAAACCCGTTTGATAAAGGCTGTTAAATTGCGTGACCAAAATCAGCGCCATCAAGAAGATAGCTATTGCAAAGGCGCTCGCTAAAAACGCGCCTGTTTCTTCTTGTTGCTCTTGCTCTCCCTTAAATGCAAAGCGAATGTCTAATGGGAATTTTTCATCCTTAAGGGTTTGCTGCATATCAGCCACTAGGTCATTTAATAAGAACCCTGGTGCTGGCTCAGCTTGAATAGTCACAACACGTCGGCTATCCACACGCTTTAATGAACCTGTTTTGTTAGCGGGCTCTAAGGTTACAAAATTAGATAATGGCACCAAGCCTTGTGCCGTATTAATTTTGAGCTGCAATAGCTGATCAAGATTACGTTGTTCGCGCGGAAAACGAATACGAATATCTACTTCATCGTCTGACGAATCAGGTCTAAATTCAGCGGCCTTAATGCCGTTAGTGACCATTTGAACTGCATTGCCAATGACGCTAATGTTTGCGCCATAACGCCCTGCTTCTTGACGGTTAACGTTCAAACGCCATTCAATACCCGGCAGTGGCCTGTTGTCTTCAGCTGACATGAAGCCGCCAGTTTCATCCATGGCTTTGCGAATTTTGGCTACGGTTTCAAAGATATGTTGATTGTCTAATCCACTCACTAACAATTTAAATGGCTTACCCTGTACAGGACCATCATCCGCTTTTTTAAATTCAAGCACCACGCCAGCGATATCTTTCGTTTTCTCGCGCATTTCGTCTAAGATAACCTGCGCTTTACGGCGCTGCTGCCAATCAACAAACTGAAACTGGACAACACCAACCACATCTTCTGCTAGCTCATTGCTCGGTTGATTAAAGCTACGTCCATACACCGATTTCAACTCGTTAAAATTTAATAGGCGTTGCTCTACTTGATACAACAAGGCATCTTTCTCATTAATCGATAAATCACCACGTGCATGAATATTTACCAACGCTGATTCAGGCTCAGTTTCAGGAAAAAACTCTACACCGGCGCCAAATGTCCCATAAGCAACATAAGTAGTAATAAGCAGCATTAATGAAGCCATTAATACCTTAATTGGATGAACCAACATCACGCTTAATATTTTACGATAGGCCTGATTAAAACGTGTTTTAGGCAGTTCAAATTCATTATCAACTTGTGAAACTGTTTTGGCACGGCCAATGATCCCTCCAAGCACAGGCATAAATATCAGTGCCATTAACAACGAAGCCGTTAAACAAAAGAGCACGGTAATGGGTAGATATTTCATAAACTGACCAACAACCCCTGGCCAAAATACCAATGGCATAAATACCACTAAGGTTGTCATGGTAGCAGCGATTACAGGCCATGCCATGCGGCGCGCAGCATAGGCAAAGGCTTCTTTAGAAGACAAGCCTTGTTGCATGCGCCTATCGGCAAGTTCTATGACAACAATCGCGCCATCCACCAACATCCCAACGACAAGAATTAGACTAAATAACACCACGATATTTAAGGTGTAGCCCAACATGTTTAAGATTAATATTCCGGTTAGAAATGACCCGGGAATAGCTAACCCAACTAACAGTGATGAACGTAACCCCATTGCGCCTAAAATGATGATCATGACCAATACAATACCCGTGACAACGTTATTAAGTAGGTCATCAAGCATGTTTCTAACTTCGTTAGATTGATCAAGGATGTAGCTGTGTTTAAGCTCGCTCGGCCATAATTTTTGATGTTCACTCACCAAAGCCTGAACTTGCTCAATAGTCTCAATAATATTAGCGCCAACCTTTTTCTTAACTTCCAGTACCATGGCAGGTTTTCCACCTACACGGGCAAATCCTTCTGGATCTTTAAAGGTTGAGCGCACGCTCGCAATATCTTTAAACGTGACCACTTGATCGCCTACGGTTTTGACCGGCATATTAAGCATGTCTTCGACGTTATCGATAACGCCCGGCACTTTTAATACTTGGCGCCCAGTGCTTGTATCTATGGCGCCAGCAGCAACTAAGCGATTGTTAAAATCGATGGTACGAAGTAGTTCATAATAATCAATTTCATAACTTTCTAAGGCTTGAGGATCAACAATAACTTCCATCAGTTCTTCACGGTCACCACCGATATCAACTTCTAAAACCCCAGATAGTCCTTCAATATTATCTTTCAAATCACGGGCTATACGTCGAACAACACGCTCTGGTACATCACCTGAGAGCGCAAGACTCAGCACAGGGAACAGCGCGACATTAACTTCATGAATTTGTGGTTCATCGGTGTCAGCTGGCAATTTACTTTTAGCCGCGTCTACTTTTTCACGTACATCAAGCAGCGCTTGGTCGGCGTCAAAACCCGCATCAAACTCTAATGTCACTGATGCGTGTCCTTCACCAGCTACTGCGCGCATTTCTTTGATGCCTTCGATAGACTTTAGCTCTTTTTCCATTGGCCTAACGAGTAACCGTTCACCATCTTCAGGAGAAATACCGTCATAAGTCATCGATACATAAATAATAGGAATTGCAACGTCCGGTTGCGACTCTTTTGGTATTGTCATAAAGGCCACTGAACCCGCTAATAACAGAAACAACAACACCATGATTGTCGTTCTGCTGCGATCAACAGCGGCATTAATTAGTGCACTAATCATTACGCTTCCCTACCCTTGTTTAGTGGCATTAACCAACTGACCATTAACCACAAAATCTTGGCCAAGTGTGATCAAATTAATGTTTGATGGTAGACCTGATAACCAAACTTTATCCGCATCGGTACGCACAATATCCACAACATAAGCGACAACTTTATTGTCCTCATCGATGGCTTTAACTTGTAATCGCCCTTGGCTGTCTAAGCTTATAGATGATGCATTAACGAGATGACCTTGGGTTTGTTTAACAGGAATAGTCAGCGACGCTGTCATTCCTACAATACGGCGATGTGCGCTATTATCTATGATGACTTCGACCCGATAACTGCGGGTGTTTTTATCTGAAGTTGCAGATATAAACGTTAGCGGGCCCGTTAATTTCTCGCCATTAATTAGTGTTGCAGTCACTTGTTGACCAAGGATTAAGTTTTCGACTTGTTGTTGCGGCACCATTGCGGTGATTTTAAGTTGTAAATCATCCACTAACGAAATCACTTGATCGCCACGATCTAAATAATCACCCATTTCGACATATCGGCGATCAAAAACACCAGCGAATGGCGCTATAATATTGGCATTTTTAATCTCATATTCAATTTGTTTGAGCGTGGCTATGGCACCTGCTAAGTTCGCTTTGTCACGACTTAATCGGCTGCCTGATTCAAGTTTCTTTGCAAATAATGTTGTCGTAGCCGCTAGCTCTTTCTTCTGATAAGCCACATTAGCCCTGGCTTGATCCCGTGATGATAATTTGGTCTTTAATGAAATTTTTGCCAGTATTGTGCCTGCTTCAACACGGCTGCCTAACGTCACTGGCAACGAGATAATTTTACCGTCAATTTCAGTTTTAAGGGCCAATGTTCTATTGGGTTCTATTGGGTTCTATTTGACCTTGAACCGTTACTTTTTTAGATACTGCTTGAGCATCAGAAGAAACAACGACAACACTCATCAATTTAGTCTGCGAATTAGCTTTAGTATCTTTTGATGATGTCGCTACTTCATCACTTCCTGTAAGCATCCATATAACCAATAATCCAGAAAGGGCGAGTGCTAACATGACCGACTTATTCATTTGAATCTCCTTGTGCTGTATTGGCCACGTCAAAACGACGCCCAAATAATCCAGCCATTGTGTAATTTATAATAATTTCGATGAAACGATCTTGGGGTAACTGCGGCGCATCGGTAAAACATCGACGATGCTGATTTTGTAACATTTCTAGCGCGCCGCAATAAGTTGCATAAGATCCTAATATCAGCTCATCGACGGGTAAATCGGGTAATTCATTGTTGCGCTTTCCTAATTCAATCATCCGATTAAGAATTTCAAAATATTGCAATTCAATGTTAAGACACTGCTGTTGTTGCTCTGTTGGAAGACGTTCCAAAAAACTTGGTTGTTGATAAATTTGGCAAATTTCTCCCATCAATGGCACCTCGACATGGGCTTTAAAACACATTTCAAACATCTGCCGCATTTGCTCAGCACACGTTTGTGTGGGATCGATTTGATGGACGCTTTCTAACACTTCCAAAGAAAAGTCATCGCCTAATCTTGCTAAAATCACGTCTTTACTAACAAAGTGTTTGTAAATAGTGCCTTTACCAATATCTGTTGCTTTAGCAATGTCAGCCACGGTCACGTTGTCCAAGCCGTGTTCGCCGAACAACCGAGTGGCCGTTTCTAATATTTCCTGTTCACGTAATTTAAATTCACGCTCTTTTCTTGATTCAGTCATAGCTCAACTCAATTTTTAAAGCACTTCGGCCTTGTTAGACTTAAAGTCACAAAAAGACTAACAGTCACTTTGTGACTAGCGGTCACGTTATTGTGATAATACTAACCCACTTAGTCGTTGAATAAAAGATAGTCTGTGACATTTATGGTCCGATGGATCACATTTATTTAGCGCCGCTTAATTGAAGCAGAGATTGCAGGGTTGAATGTTCTCAAATATTTATAGATGTAAATAGGTAGGTTATTAAATGAGTGTAGAATTGATTGTTAGTGCTATAACACTTTGTTTTACATTCGATACTCTTAAAATATTGAGTGACCTAAAGAGTATCGCTTAAATTTAACATAATGTCAGTGATGGTGCCGCCACCTACGCCATCTGGATCGTAATTGTGTTTTTCAAAATCATCCTCTACCTCACGGCAATAAATAATAAATTCCTTGATGTAGTCTGCTTTTGAAAACTCACTGGCATAGTGAGTATTAAAGGTCCATACGCATTCTTTTACAAAATAGGCCCCCGCTTTTACGAGTTTATAATTGTTATGTCCTGATGTGCTTTCTATGGTGTCATTAACGTAATTTAGGTTCTTTTTCTCCACGTTATCGCAGATTTCATGAATCTTTTGACTAAACCCTTCCAAGTCTTCTTCACTTAACGTTTGCGCTGCTGATTTGTTAGTCGCAAAAAATTGTTTAAAGAACTTCAACATGATGCATTCGCTCCTGATCTAAATAACAATAGGAAGCATTTAATATGACTTACTCCTCATCAACTGACCAGTAATTTTTATATCATTGAACGTCCATACTGATTAACTAAATCATAGACTTGAGCGCGGTAGGTTTTCCCTATGGTTAAATCAATGCCAGCCATAACAAGATGCTCTTTATTAACCACATCGACTTTTGCTAAGTTAACGATAGTTGAACGATGAATACGCACAAAATGGTGATGGGGCAGTAAATTCAAGAACTCCCCCAAAGTGTGCAGCACCATAAACTTTTTATCGGTGAGGTGAATAGATAAATAATCCCCCTGTGCTTGAACATATAAAATATCATCAAATTCAATACGCCGTTTAACGCTACCGTCCTTAATAAATATAAAAGTGGCGCTTTGCTTATTCTCTTCTTGGCTGTCTTTAGGCTGCAACTTTTCAACCTTGCTAATTGCTTTTAGAAAACGGGGGAATAATACCGGTTTCAATAAGTAATCAACGGCTCCCACATCAAAGCCTTCGATAGCGAGCTCTGAATGCGCCGTCATAAAGATCGTATGAAGATCATCGGGTAATAGCTTTTTAAGTTCAACACCATTAAGCCATGGCATATTTATATCGCTTATTAACAGATCAACTTGGTGTTCCTGCAGATAAATAAGGGCTTTATTAGCATCATTAAATCGAGCTACCACTTCAATTTTTTGGGTTTGCTGACAAAATATATCCAGCAATTCTAAGGCGGGTTCTTCATCATCTAAGATAACTGTTTTTAACAACATTTGATTATTAACCTTGCTATGTAATGTCCTGATTCACGCTCATTTTGTAACGTATATTGATGCGGGTAACGCAGCTCAAGACGTTTATTTAAGTTGTCGATGCCGGTACCACTTTCACAAAACTGCGCTGAGCTTTTGACTTGTTCACTACTATCGATATTTGTCACTGTGCAGCTAAATTCATCAGGACGCGTTGCTAACACAATAGAGATAAGACTCTCTTCTGGGGCAGATATGCCGTATTTGAAGGCGTTTTCTATCAGCGGCATCAGCAACATGGGAGATAATTGTCTATTTAAGTCAATGTCATCATATTGAAAACTCACGGTGAGCTTACTGCCAAATCTCAGTTGTTGTAATGAAATGAACTGATCTATGTATTCAATTTCTTGCGCTAAGGTGACGTGTTCTTGTTGATTGGAATGCAATGTATAACGCATCAGCGATGACATTTGACCAATACCATTAGCAGTTGTGTAATCACCAAATTTATAAGCTGACGAATAGAGTGTATTTAATACATTGAATAAAAAATGTGGGTTGGTTTGCGCCTTTATGATAGCCAGCTCGGCTTGTGCAGTGGCTAACCTCAGCTGATTATAATGGCGTTTTTGAATCAACAAAGTGACTAAGGCTGATGTTAATAGAGCGCATAACAGATAATAGAATTTACTCACGGTATTAATGACGATGAAATAACGGATCAGCTTATTATCAAAACTCTGCGACTCCCCCACTACCGTTAAATCTCTATACACGGCGCACACAATCGCCGTTATTAATAAAGCAAATAATCCAGTAACAAGATTGACCGTTTTAACGTTTTTACGCGCCCACTTTAGATAGACATAGATTAGATAAAAAAAGCTTAAATTAATGAATACACTCAGTGAAAACTGAGATTTGTAAAAGTTATCAGGTAAGGATATTGGACCTCTAACCGTGGCATTAATAAAAAGCGCAATCAGTAACATCAAAGTAAGTAGAGATCCATGAACACCAATGATCACCATTCGATCTTTATCTAGTAAGCGAGAAAGCCCCATAAAAATTTTAACCGCCAATGTGTTTGTGGAAAAGAAGAGTGTTCACCGGTTAATACTTTTGGTTAGGCGATTAACACTTGCCGTTTACCGATTAATACGCTCCGTTAACCGATTAATACTGGTCGTTAATCGAATGTTTTACCCGTTTAATTAAGCACACCTTAACATACCAACATACTTAATCTAGTCTGCAAACAACCAAAAAGAGTAAATACAAAATGGAAAAAATATTACTAATAATACTTACCACAGCTATGTTTGGTCATGTTAATAACGTCTATGCACAATCACCGTTAACAGATGTTGATGGCATCATTTCAGTCGAGTCATGTTTTGCTAATGAGCGTAATACTTACGATGGCTTTATTACCTACAGCGTACAGCACCTCAAGAAAACTAGGGGCCGAAAAGCAAAAAACATGACCAACAAATTACTTGAGAAGCGATTGACTAATAAACGGTTTATGCAATTAAAATCAAATTATGATTGCCAGATGTTTAGCTATAACGTTGATAACCTAACCGTTGACGCTTTTTATCTAGCGAGCAAGTCAGCGAGCGAAAGTGTAAATGGTGCATTAAAGCCTTTAGCTATCTTTAATCGAGGTGGTAATAAGGATTATGGCAGTTTATCGGTTTTATCCGTACTGGGTAACCGCCCAATTGTCGACGCGGGTTATGTCATGCTAGCTAGCCAATATCGCACTAATGATGAATTTGGCGGCAAGGACTTAAACGATGTATTGCAACTGGTTACTATTGGGCAGAAATTACCCCATGTTAATCCGTCAAATGTACATATGATTGGTGTAAGCCGTGGCGGCATGATGACCTATATGGCAGCGCGAAAACTAAAAACGTTAAAATCAATTACAGTGTGGGCAGGCCCAACAGACCTTGAAGGTTTTTTATCATATCGCCCAGCAATGGAGCGTGTATATCAAGCGAGGATCCCACAATATAAAACACAAAAGTCAGCACAATTAGCCGAACGTTCTGTCATGAAATGGTCACATGAACTTCCCCCTAAACTGCCAATATTAATTCTGCATGGCGATGCCGACAAAGCCGTCAACGTTATACACGCAACCACTATTGCCAAGCAACTAGAGCAAAATAAACAACCGCACAAGTTGGTTATCTATAAAGGTGATAATCATGGTCTAAGAAAAAACAGACGACAAGCTTATCAAGAGATTATCCAATGGATGGATGCCAACAATAGTCATTAATCTTATTAAATTAAGCTACTTAGCAAAAAACCAAGTCAAAGACTTGGTTTTTAATACTCAATGACAGTATTTAATTGTTGAATATCTTTGGGGATCTGACAAACGACTTCAAATTCTTCTTCAACACCTTTACCAAAAGGAGGGAATGAATCATAAAAAAACCAGCTGGGGAAATAGCTGGTTTAATGCATAATCTATTTACGCTATTGAACAGGCGTAATTATTTAATCGACAATTCGATTAAATATGACAACCTTTCACTTTGATGGCAGGAGCAGCTGTTCGTTTAGCTTGATAATAAACTTCCATTGCCGCAGATTTTGCTTTACTTGCTGCCGCACTAGCATCAGAACTTGCTAATGATATTAAACTAGACATTGAGTCGCCAGAATCAACAGTCGACTTATAATCTTTAAATGTTTGGCTTATTTCATCACAAGATAAATCATTGAAGTTGATGTTAGCTAAATCTACCGTGTTGTCAGATCCTGTTGATATACAACCTGATAAAATTGATACGGCGAATACTGCCCCTAAAAAAGAAGTTTTTTTCATATTTTTGTTCCATTTAGTTCATGTAATTACACATTAAGATGACATTCTATGCTTTAGGTTTATAACCAAAAGTATTGGTATTTGAATTTCACATTGCTAGATTTAACACGCTAGTGTGGCGCAAATCTGTTGCGTAAACTCGAAGCAACAATTTAATAGAACGGCCACAAATTAATAGACACGTATTTAAAATATAAACACGTAATACCAACCTAATTAAATTATTGCTCAGCTGTGCAAGCTAAAATCACTCATCGCATATTTTGCCATGTTATTACTCTCCGTATATCAATCAGCAGCAACGCTAACGCTAGTATGATGCCTCATCAATAAAATATTAGTTCCTGATTAGTAAAGAAGTTAGCAGAGCATATGAGCTGCTAGTCAACATAACACCCAAACATTGCAAACTCTTGTTGTGGTGATCACATAATCAATGATAGTAATCGCCTGCTCAAAAGGTTAAAATATGCCGCTTTTTTGTAAGGGTAATCCCCTTGCGAAACCCCTAATTTATTATTAAAGAGAATCTAACATTGATTTCTACAGCTAATATCACGATGCAATTTGGCGCTAAGCCATTATTTGAAAACATTTCGGTTAAGTTTGGTAACGGCAACCGTTACGGCCTTATTGGTGCAAACGGCTGTGGTAAGTCAACGTTCATGAAAATCTTAACCGGTGAGCTAGTACCGTCATCAGGTAACGTATCGCTAGATACTGATGAACGTATTGGTAAATTACATCAAGACCAGTTCGCGTTTGAAGAATTCAACGTAATCGATACTGTCATCATGGGCCACAAAGAAATGTGGGCCGTAAAAGAAGAGCGTGATCGTATTTACGCCGATCCAGAAATGACAGAAGAAGACGGTATGCGTGTTGCTGATCTTGAAACTGAGTTTGCTGAAATGGATGGTTACAGTGCTGAAGCTCGCGCTGGTGAGTTGTTACTTGGTGTTGGTATTGAAGAAGCTCTTCATTATGGTCCAATGTCTGAAGTTGCCCCGGGTTGGAAACTTCGTGTTTTACTGGCACAGGCGCTATTCTCAGATCCAGATATCTTATTACTTGATGAGCCAACCAATAACTTGGACATCGATACCATCAAGTGGTTAGAAGATGTATTAAACGAACGTAAATCTACCATGGTAATCATTTCACATGATCGCCATTTCTTAAACTCAGTATGTTCTCACATGGCTGATTTAGATTACGGTGAAATGTCAGTATTCCCAGGTAACTACGATGAATACATGACAGCAGCAACGCAAGCTCGTGAGCAGTTAATGTCAGACAACGCTAAGAAAAAAGCACAAATTTCTGAGCTTCAGTCGTTCGTTTCTCGTTTCTCGGCAAATGCGTCAAAAGCAAAGCAGGCAACGTCTCGTGCTAAGCAAATTGATAAAATTCAATTAGCTGAAGTAAAAGCATCTAGCCGTGTTTCTCCTTACATTCGTTTCGAGCAAGAAAAACAGTTATACCGTAATGCAATCACGGTAGAAGGCTTAACGAAATCTTTTGATGATTTAACCTTGTTTAAAGATTTCGAAATGATCACTGAAGTTGGTGAACGTATTGCTATCATCGGTCAAAATGGCATGGGTAAAACCAGCTTAATACGCATATTACAAGGCGATTTAGACGCAACAGCTGGTGAAGTTTCTTGGTCTGAAAATGCTAACATCGGGTATTACGCACAGGACCATTCACACGAGTTTGAAAAAGACTTAACCTTGTTTGATTGGATGGCACAGTGGATGCAACCGGGCGATGACGAGCAAGCTGTTCGTAGTATTTTAGGGCGTTTATTATTCTCTCAAAACGATATTGGCAAATCAGTAAAAGTGATTTCTGGTGGCGAACAAGGCCGCATGTTGTTTGGTAAATTAATGATGAACAAACCTAATGTTCTATTAATGGATGAGCCAACCAATCACTTGGATATGGAATCTATCGAATCAATTAACTTGGCGTTAGCAAACTACCCAGGTACTTTATTCTTCGTTAGTCATGACCGTGAGTTTGTATCGTCATTAGCGACGCGTATTTTTGAACTTACTCCCGATGGAATCAACGATTTCCGCGGCACGTACGATGAGTTTCTTGCGGTTAAAGAAGCTAAAAAATAACACATTAATCATGTGATATAGAAAGAGCTGATGGGTTATACCTATCAGCTCTTTTTTTGTTTATAAATCACCCTTCTTGCTTCTTTTCTGTAAACACGCATTTCTTTCGAAACTTTCTATTTTATACGGTACTAAGGTACACAGGGCAGTAACTGGCTGATGTGATAGGCTCAAGTATTGAATTTAGTGAAGAGAATAAGCAATGTTATCAACAAAAGTGGCCTTAATTACGGGGTCTACCAGCGGCATAGGGTTAGCTGCGGCGCATGTACTGGCTGAGCAAGGCATTCATCTAATTTTACACGGTTTAATGAGCGATGAAGACGGTGCTAGTTTGGTAGCTGAATTTGAAAATAAGTATCACATTAAAGCCTACTTCAGCAATGCAGATCTGCGAGATGCAGACGCTATTAATCAATTTATGACTCAAGGCGTGCATGCCTTGGGCAGTATTGATATCTTGGTCAACAATGCTGGCATTCAGTACACCGAATCAACGGTGAATTTCCCCGCCAATAAATGGAATGACATTATAGCCATTAATCTCACAGCCGCTTTTCATACCATCGCACAATGTATACCAGCGATGACGGAGAAAAAATGGGGACGTATAATTAACGTTGCATCGGTGCATGGTTTGGTGGGTTCAAAAAACAAGTCGGCATACTGCGCCGCAAAGCATGGCATTGTTGGATTAACCAAGGTGGTGGCTTTAGAGTGCGCCGAGAGTGGCATCACGGTAAATTCTATTTGTCCGGGCTGGGTTGATACGCCATTAATTAGTCAGCAAATTAGTGATATAGCTCAAACTGATGGTGTCTCATTTGAACAAGCACAATATAAATTAGTCACGGCAAAACAGCCTTTGCCGACAATGGCTGATCCTCGTCAAATTGGGGAGTTTATATTGTTTTTGTGCAGCGACGGTGCCAAAAGTATTACGGGTGCGGCACTGCCTATGGATGGCGCTTGGACTGC
>Ga0209396_1000732_pt1 | contig 37776 bp, 35 predicted proteins | sample GOMGulsemesocosm_6_FD_184638 | JGI IMG/M metagenome (GOLD analysis project Ga0209396, IMG submission 184638) | Methane-oxidizing microbial communities from mesocosms in the Gulf of Mexico - GOM8C Gulf of Mexico (SPAdes) (version 2) | ecosystem: Environmental > Aquatic > Marine > Cold seeps...
GATAATTCAGGGTAAATAAGTGCCCACTCTCGATCGCTAATAGTCGCTCTTTCAATACTCATTTTATGGATTAAAAGAGATGATTATTATCAAAAAATCATCCTTTTGCAAACGTCAACGGAGCCTAGCACCTTTCTCTGTATCAGCTTGGGATGGTTACGATTATGAGAAAGGCGCGTATGTGGAAATTGATAAGGGAAATCTTGTTCGAGAAGGAGAGGATATTGAAATATATGATTATGATACTGGAGAATATAAAGATGTTGAAGTTCAGTCAATAACTGGAAATGGCTCAGGTGCTGAAGTAGAGGTATATGACCCCGATACTGGTGAGTACAGAACTCTTGATATGGATTAAGAGGTAAGGGCATTTAATAAGTCCATATTGACTAAATGTATATAATTTGATACATTTTGACGTATGGAAAAAGAAAAACCAATTTATTGGGTTGGATCGAGTCTTAAAGATTTACTTGCTTTGCCCGAAGAGGTAAAGAAAGATGCAGGGTATCAACTTCATCGAGTTCAAAATGGATTAGAGCCTGAAAATTGGAAACCATTCCAAGAAGTTGGAGCAGGAGTTAAAGAGGTTCGTATTTATGATGAGGGCGGGGCTTTTAGGGTTATGTATGTAGCAAAATTTTCAGAGAAAATTTATGTTCTCCATGCTTTCCAAAAGAAAACTCAAAAAACGAACCAAAATGATATTAATATTGCTAAAACTCGGTATAAAGCAATAAAGAGCGAGACTAAATAATGAATAGTATTGATACCTCTATTGCCCATATTACTCCTGAAAATGGTAATGTTTTTAAAGATTTAGGGTTTACCTCTGAAGAAGCTAGTAAATTGAAAATTAAAGCTCAGTTAATGAGTCAAATTAGCGAATGGATAAAAGAAAAAAAGCTTAAACAAGAAGATGCCTCCCATTTATTACATGTTACACGCCCAAGAATATCGGATATTATGCGTGGAAAAACTGGAAAATTTAGTATTGATGCTTTAGTTGATATGCTAGAAAGAGCAGGGAAACATGTTACCGTCCAAGTTAGTTAAATATCAAACAATCTAACCCGCAAATCCCGTTGACCGTAAAAAGCGTCACAATTTTTGCTATTCGCAAAAACTGCGCCCCTTTTTACGGCAACTGATTTGGTCGTTAAATTACAAAAGGAGCTTTGGCGTTGAAACGTAAACTTCAAGTTTTTATATCATCAACATATCAAGATTTAATAAATGATAGGCAAGCTGCTGTTAGTGCAATCTTAAAAGGAGGATATATTCCAGCAGGAATGGAGTTATTTACTTCAGGTGATAAATCACAAATGGAAATAATTAGCACGGTAGGTCCGATTAGCGTAGCGTAATCGGATGCATGATGTGGATTATATTCATGTCAATTCATTGAAATATGGCTATGTAAAACACTTTGTAGATTGGCCTTATTCAACTTTTTATCAACATGTCGCCCGTGGAATTTATGTGCCGAATTGGTGTGGTGATATAAATAACTCGGGTTGATGATAATGAATAACATGCGTCCGATTACGCTATGCTAATCGGACCTACCACGCTGGAAAAATATGAAATATTTAAGCTAACCATGGTCGATTGTTAGGCATTTCAACAAAATATAATTTATTCATAGGATTCGCCTTATATTGAAGATTCACTCAATTTAAGACTATCAGTTTTCAAGTAAGTGGATAACTCTCTATCTTCTGTCGTTATATGCGCAATCCATTGCTCCATAAAATGGATAATATTACTCTGATCCCATTCGCAAAACCTGATTTCATCACTTTTAGATGTTAAGGCTTGCAACATTCTATTGTGACTATCAATATGCTGCTTATAGAGTGGGTAGTCCTTGATTTTCATCAACGCCTCTTCTTTATTAAAATGCTCATGAGCGTAGGCATATAGTTCCATAACAAGTTCAATCCGCTGTTCATTAGAGACGCAATTGACTAAATTATTAGCCAAAGAAAAAAGCTTCTGGTGTGTACTATCAATATGTTGATCACCAATGCTATATTTGTCTTTCCATTCAAATTGCATTTATACTCTCCTACAAAGAAGTGATTAAAAATAAACTCACCCCAATGATACACATTTATTGTGAATCATAACTATTTTGTTTATGATTCTAAATAGCAGGGTAGGTCCGATTAGCGTAGCGTAATCGGACGTATGATGTGGATTATATTCATGTCAATCCGTTGAACATGGTTATGTAAAACGCGTTGTAGATTGGTCTTATTCAACTTTTCATCAACATGTCGCCCGTGGGATTTTCATCGTTGCCACCGCTCCAGTGTGGGAATGTATCTGTAGACGCTCTAGCGTCAACTATCGAGTAAAAGGCCGTTGGCTGGTTTTATGTTACACTACCTCCCAATTAGGGAGATTATTGAGCTATGCGTGTAATTGCTAAAAGTACGTTAAAGAAGTTTTGGGGAATTCCCGCTTATAGTGATTCACAAGCTCCAATAGAAAGTTGGTATGAAGAAGCTATAAAAGCACATTGGGAGTCACCTCAAGCGATAAAAAACCAATATGCAAATGCAAGTATCTGTAAAAATAATAGAGTTGTTTTTAATATTGGTGGTAACAAATACCGATTAATAGTTGAAATTCAATATCAAGCTAATATTGTTTGGGTTAAGTTTGTTGGAACCCATGCTCAATACGATAAAATTACTGTTGAGGACGTAAATGAATATTAAACCAATCCGTAGTGAAAGTGATTTACAGGAAAGTTTTCGTAAACTTGAAAAAGTATTTCAAGCAAAATCAGGCACTAAAGAAGCTGATGATATGGAGGTTTTAGTTACTTTAATTGAAGCTTATGAAAATAAACATTACCCAATCATAGCCCCTGATCCTGTTGATGCCATTAAATTTAGAATGGAACAGCAAGGCTTAAAAGCACGAGATTTAGAAGAACATATCGGAAGTAGTGGAAGAGTGTCAGAAATCCTTAACCGTAAACGTCCATTAAGTTTAAAAATGATTAAGTGTTTACATAAAAACTTAAATATACCTTATGAAAGTTTATTGGCAGAAGCTACATAAAGTAGCCAGCACAAAAGCTAATCGGGTATCCAAGGGTATAAGGTTCATTAGCGTGGGAATGTATCTGTAGACGCTCTAGCGTCAACTATCGAGTAAAAGGCCGTTGGCTGGTTTTATGTTTAATGAAAATAGTTGCCGATAGATTCCTGCTAAGAGCTTGCAGGAATAACGAGAGGTTTTATCGTCTCTATCAAATGCTATCGTTCCCACGCTAGAGCGATGGGAACGATAAAAACTTTGATAGTTAGCAATGAGTAACCAGAATATTATGGGAAAGTGATGAAATAACTTTTTATTCTTCTATTTTGCCATCCTACAAATAAAGCAGATGTTTATCAGGAATCATCTTTATCGTCACATCAGTATGAATAGGCTTACTTTTAGAATGTAGAATTCTTAATATAGCGCGTGGGGTCAGCGACTTTTGCTTGCTTAAAGCCTTCACGGCGTAATCGACAAGAATCACATTCTCCGCAGGCTTCGCCCGCAGAATTTGCGCTGTAACAAGAGATGGTGCCTGCATAATCAATCCCTAAATTAATGCCCTGTTGAATAATATCGCCTTTGCTTAAATCAATCAATGGAGCATGAATAGTGATTTTTTGTCCTTCAACGCCTGCTTTGGTAGCAACATTAGCCAACGCTTGAAAGGCTTCAATAAATTGTGGTCGGCAATCGGGATAGCCTGAATAATCCACGGCATTCACGCCAATAAAAATATCGTGTGCTTCTAAAACTTCAGCCCAGCCGAGTGCAAAAGAGAGAAATACTGTATTTCTTGCGGGGACATAGGTAATAGGAATGCCTTCTTGCTCTGTGGTGGGAACGCTCAGTGCGTCATCGGTGAGTGCCGAGCCTCCAATATCACCCAAGCCAAGGTTGATGATTTTATGTTCTTCGACTTGATAGAGCTGTGAAATGCGTTTAGCAGATTCCAGTTCACTGTTATGTTTTTGTCCGTAATCAAAACTTAAGGCGTAGAGAGTGTAGCCTTGTTGTTTTGCCATTGCTAGAACAGTAACTGAGTCTAAACCGCCTGAGAGTAAGATGATTGCTTTTTTGCTCATATTGAAAAGTGTTATCGTGACTTTTAAAAAAAATAATGTAAATATTATACGTTGCTATTCTATTGTGTAGAAGGCAGGGATTTTGAGTGTAATAAAAATTAATAACAATATAAATAATGGATGAAATGAACAAGAAACAAACATTGCAAGCCTGTGACCTTATTATCTTTGGTGCTTTAGGCGATTTATCGACGCGTAAGTTATTACTCTGCCTGTATCAATTAGATAAGGCTAAATTACTCAATGCAGAAACCAAAATAACAGGGATTGACCGTTTTGAGGGAGGCGTTGAGTTATTGGTTCAGGCGGCACAAACGTGTTTAGATAAGTATTTGAATGAGCCGATTGATAGCAGCGTATGGGCGCGATTTTCTGCTCGATTAAACTATCTTGCATTGGATTTAATGCAGCTATCAAGCTATCAACAGTTGAATCAGGTGATTGATAAAGATAATCGAGTGATGATTAATTATTTTTCAGTCCCGCCTTCGCTATTCAAAGTGATTTGTCAGGGTTTACAGGCATCAGGTAGCTTAACGCCTGATTCTCGGATGGTGATGGAAAAGCCAATAGGCTACGATTTGGCTTCGTCTAAGGAAATTAATGATGCGGTGGCTGAGGTATTTATAGGCAATCAGGTGTGTCGTATTGACCATTATTTGGGTAAAGAAACGGTTTTAAATCTTTTGGCCTTACGTTTTGCTAATTCTATTTTTCTAAATAATTGGGATCACAGCGCCATAGACCATGTACAAATTACCGTGGCTGAAGAAATTGGCATCGAAGGGCGTTGGGGGTATTTTGATGATTCAGGGCAAACACGGGATATGTTACAGAATCATCTGTTACAAATTTTAACGTTTATTGCTATGGAGCCGCCCGTGAGTTTGGATGCGAAAAATATCCATTACGAGAAGATTAAACTGCTTAAAGATTTACGTTTAATTACCGCGGATAATGTGGCCGAAAAGACGGTACGCGGGCAGTATGTGGCAGGAAAAATTAAAGAGCTGGAGGTGCCTGCTTATACTGATGAGGTTGGTGCGAATACCAAAAGTAATACCGAAACCTTTGTTGCTTTACGCGTGGATATTGATAACTGGCGTTGGGCAGGCGTGCCTTTTTATTTAAGGACAGGTAAGCGATTGCCTGCCAAGCAGTCTGAAATTATTATTCAGTTTAAACCGTTACCGCATAATATTTTTAGTGATAGCTTGGCGGAATTACCTGCAAATAAATTGATTATTCGTTTACAGCCCAATGAAGGGATTGAAATGGTTATGATGAATAAAGTGCCGGGTATTGACGAACAGTTGACTGTACAAGAAACACAATTGGATTTAAGTTTTTCTGAGACTTTTAAGGGGAGTCATTTAGTAGATGCCTATGAGCGTTTATTATTAGAAGCCATGCAAGGAAATTCCACTTTATTTATTAGCCGTGAAGAAATTGAGCAGGCTTGGTGCTGGGTGGATTCGATGCAAACGGCATGGCAAGCAAAAGGGGATGTGCCGCAGTCGTATGAGGCAGGCTCATGGGGGCCAGATGCAGCCAGTGAATTATTAAAGCGCGATGGACGGTATTGGTATTCATAAATGCAGAAAGCTCTAAGTTTTTAGGGTTTATCGGATGAAAATCAGGATGATAAGGCGGCTCGTAAATTTAAAGTAGTTGTTTGTTTAAATCTTATCAAGCGGCATTTACACTTATTAATTTTAAGGTTTTTTTTGGTGCGGGAATCTGTTGCTTGTGCCAATGATGGGCATGAACTATAAGAAAAAATTCCACTGTAATAGTCTAGTTTTAAACTGTTGTATTATGTAATTGATTGTTTATGCTGAGAATTTATTTTTATTTTCTTACTTGGCATTAATGTTGCTTTTATGTTTATAAGTAACTCCAATGGCGGGGTTAAATAATTATGTGGCTCAAAGTTGAGCTATAAGACAAAGGCGTCTTCAAAATCAATACTGATTGCTTATGAATCAGCTTGTGTTTTGTAGACGTTTTTTTTTGCTTAAAGCTGAATAAACCTGAGGGTAACATGATAAAAAATATAGTATTTTTACGAAAAAATCGAATAAAGAAAATTTCTACGGCTTTAACAGCAAGCTTGTTGAGCTTTAGCTCTATGATTTATGCCGTTGAGAATTTAGAGAAAGAAGAGCTTAAATTTGGTTTTATTAAATTAACCGATATGGCACCACTGGCGGTTGCTTATGAAAAAGGCTATTTCGAAGATGAAGGTCTTTTTGTACAGGTGGAAGCACAAGCTAACTGGAAAGTTTTATTAGATCGGGTTATTAATGGCGAGCTAGATGGCGCGCATATGTTAGCAGGCCAACCTTTAGGCGCGACCATCGGCTTTGGAACGAAAGCGGATATTATCACGGCTTTTAGTATGGATTTAAATGGTAATGCTATTACGGTTTCGAATGATATTTGGAAACAAATGAAGGCTTATGTGCCTATGGAGAATGGTAAGCCTGTACATCCCATTAAGGCGAGCTCACTTAAACCCATTGTTGAAAAATATAAGAATGCGGGCAAGCCATTTAATATGGGGATGGTGTTCCCAGTCTCTACACATAATTATGAATTACGTTATTGGTTAGCGGCTGGGGGTATTAAACCAGGATATTACGCACCGCCGCAAGATATTACAGGGCAAATTGATGCGGATGCTTTATTGTCAGTGACCCCTCCGCCCCAAATGCCGTCTACTATGGAAGCAGGTACTATTTATGGCTATTGTGTCGGTGAACCGTGGAATCAGCAGGCTGTTTTTAAAGGCATAGGTGTTCCTGTGGTGACGGATTATGAAATTTGGAAAGATAATCCTGAAAAAGTATTTGGTGTTAGTCAAACTTGGGCGGATAAAAACCCCAATACCCATTTAGCGGTGGTTAAAGCTTTAATTCGTGCCGCCATGTGGCTTGATGCAGATAATAATAAAAACCGTCCTGAAGCGGTAAAAATCTTATCTGAAAGTAAATACGTGGGGGCAGATTATGATGTCATCGCAAATAGTATGACAGGAACCTTTGAATATGAAAAAGGCGATAAACGCCCGATGCCTGATTTCAATACGTTCTTTAGAAACCACGCAACCTACCCTTATTACAGTGATGCTGTTTGGTATTTAACACAAATGCGCCGCTGGGGACAAATTAACGAAGCAAAATCAGATGCTTGGTTTATGGATATAGCTAAAAAAGTATATCGTCCTGATATTTATATGAAGGCCGCCAATGAGCTGGTTAAAGAAGGCAAAGCCAGTGCCAGCGACTTTCCAAGTGCAACAGAAACAGGATTTAAAGCTCCGCAAAAAGATTTTATCGATCAAGTCGTTTATGACGGTACACAACCTAATGCGTATTTAGAGAAGTTTTCTATTGGTCTTAAAGGGTCGGAAAAAGTAGTTAATGGAAAAATCACTCAATAATTCTTTCCCATGTTGGTACTTCAAGGAAGGATAATTTATTAGATACAAGGATGTATCTCTACTTGAGAAATAACTCTATTATTTTGCAATGCTGCAAATTAGGTTTAATGCAATGACAAACAAACTGATTAAATTTTTTAATATAACAGGACTCACATGGTTCGTGCCGCTGGTTAAAATCGCGGCCGGCGAAAATCCTAGGCAACAAATAAAGCAACTTTGGCTCATTATCGGCGTACCGATTATTGCTTTTGTGCTGTTTTTGGGTTTATGGAGTGCTTCTGCGACACAAATTCATACCAGTTTAGGAGCGATTCCAGGACCCTCCGCTGTGTGGTATGAAGTCAATGGCTTAATTGATAACCATCATTCTGAACGAGAAAAAGAGCAGGCTTTTTTTCAGCGGCAAGAAAAACGTAATGCAAAAAAACTGGAAAAAAATCCGAATGCGACAGTAAAAATTCGTGCTTATACAGGGAAGGCGACGTACTTAGATCAAATTATTACCAGTTTATATACAGTATTTGCGGGTTTTGTGATTGCTACATTAATTGCAGTCCCACTAGGTATTGTTTGCGGTATGAGTCCAATTTTTAATACCGCGATTAATCCGATTATTCAGATTTTTAAACCGGTATCGCCTCTAGCATGGTTGCCTATTGTTACTTTGGTGGTGAGTGCTTTATATGTCACTACGGATGATTCATGGTTTGAAAAAGCCTTTTTAACCTCTGCAATTACTGTGACTTTATGTTCATTATGGCCAACGTTAATTAATACCGCGGTGGGAGTATCGTCCATTGATAAAGATTTAATGAACGTGGCGAAAGTCTTACGTTTAAATTGGATAACTCAAATTAGAAAAATTATTTTACCTTCCTCATTACCTTATATTTTTACTGGAATGCGCTTATCTTTGGGTGTGGGCTGGATGGTATTGATTGCGGCTGAAATGTTGGCACAAAATCCAGGTTTAGGTAAATTTGTTTGGGATGAGTTTCAAAATGGAAGTTCCCATTCATTAGGGAAAATCATGGTGGCGGTTTTTACCATTGGTATTATTGGTTTTATTTTAGATCGTATTATGCAGTCATTGCAGAATATTTTTTCTTTTGATATGAACCAGTAAGGAATAGATTTATGTCAGCAACAAAAGAAAATCTTATGGCAACCGATTCTTCTGAAAAGGCGAGTTCGCCCTTTTTATTAGAATTAAATAGTGTGTGTAAATCCTATGGTGAGGGCAAAGAACAGAACGCCATTTTAAAAGATATTAATTTAAAAATTAAAGAGGGAGAGTTTATAGCCATTGTAGGCTTTTCAGGCAGTGGTAAAACCACGTTAATTTCAGCGATTGCAGGATTGATTGAAGTCAGTAGTGGAGCAATTTTAAAGCAAGGGGAGTTAATTACTGGCCCTGAACCTGATCGGGGTGTTGTTTTTCAGAATTATTCTTTAATGCCTTGGTTGACTGTCTTTGAAAATGTCGCACTGGCAGTTGATGAGATTTTTAAAGAGTGGCCCCTAGAGCAACGTAAAGTACATACAGAAAAATATATTGAGATGGTGGGTTTAGGTCATGCCATAGATAGAAAACCACAGGAATTATCCGGTGGTATGCGTCAGCGGGTTAATGTTGCCCGTGCCTTAGCGGCCAATCCTGATATTTTACTGTTAGATGAACCGCTTAGTGCTTTAGACGCGTTAACTCGTGGTAATTTACAAGATGAAATCTTATCTATTTGGGAAAAAGAAAAGAAAACCGTTATTTTAATTACCAATGATGTGGATGAGGCAATTTACATGGCCGATCGCGTGATTCCCTTAAATCCAGGTCCTAATGCCACTTTAGGTCCTGATTTTCATATTAATATTGAGCGCCCTAGAGATCGAACTGCTCTTAATCATAATGAAGATTTTAAACACCTTAGAGGGGAGATTACGCGTTATTTAATGGATATCGGGATTGATAAGACGGCTCCAGACGCTAATAGCCTGATTCTTCCAGATGTTAGACCCAATACCAGTAATTATTGGAACTTAGAAATACCTGCTTTAAAAGCTTCTACCGAACATTTAGGGCAGCCTAAATATTTAGAGTTTTCACGGTTATCTAAAATATATCCCACTCCTGATGGTAATAGCACCATTAAAGTGGTTGATGGTTTTGAGCTGAATATGAAAAAAGGTGAATTCATCTCGATTATTGGTCATTCAGGCTGTGGTAAATCCACCGTGCTTTCTATGACGGCGGGTTTAAATGATATTTCGGAAGGCGGTATTATTTTAGACAATAAAGAAGTTGTTGGTGCAGGCCCTGATCGAGGCGTTGTTTTCCAAGCCCCCAGTTTATTTCCTTGGTTAACCGCGTTTGAAAATGTCAGTTTAGGGGTGGATAAGGTTTACCCTCATGCTCCGAAATCAGAGCGCGATGATATTGTTGAATATTATCTTACGCGTGTTGGCTTAGGGGATTCTTTATTTAAAAAAGCCAGTGATATGTCTAATGGTATGCGCCAGCGTGTTGGTATTGCGCGGGCGTTTGCTTTATCGCCTAAATTGCTTTTGTTGGACGAGCCATTTGGTATGTTAGATTCTTTAACTCGTTGGGAGTTACAGGAAGTCTTAATGGAGGTATGGGAGCGTACGCACGTCACGGCTATTATGGTGACCCATGATGTCGATGAAGCTATTTTATTGGCGGATCGGGTGGTTATGATGAGTAATGGCCCTAATGCAAAAGTGGGTAAAATTGAAGAGATTAATCTTCCACGCCCTAGAACCCGCCAAAGCTTATTACAGCACCCCGATTATTATAAATATCGCGAAAGTTTATTAACTTTTTTAGCCGAATGTGATAAAGCACATTAAAACAAATTTTTTGGAGAAACAATGATGTCTGTTACAACCACTACCTCATCTTTAAAGTCAAAGCCGCTCTTCTTAGGTACTCTATCTTTTGCTGTCCTAGCGGCTTTATTAGCGCAACCCGTACGCGCTTATAACTTGGAACCTATAGAACAAGCATTAAAAATGGGTGAGCCTGACGCGAAATACGGTCAGTTTAAAGTGAATTTACGCTACCGTTATGAATTACATGATACGGATAACAGCAAGGAAACGGGTCATGCGAATACATTGCGTCTACGTTTAGGTTATTTAACCCCTAAGTTTTATGGCTTCCAGTCTTTTGTGGAATATGAAGGGAATCTTGCTATGCAACAAGATTATCATGCAGGAAAAGGGGCATGGAAAGGCGATACCACACGAGATGTGGTAGCAGATCCTCAAGAAAATGAACTTAACCAATTTTGGTTAAGTTATAAAGGCATTCCTGATACAGAAATTAAAGCAGGTAGACAGCGTATTGTATTGGATGATGCCCGCTTTATTGGGAATGTCGGTTGGCGGCAAATGGAGCAAACTTATGATGCAGTGATGTTAACCAATAAATCCATAGAGAATATGACGGTTAAGGCTGGTTATATTGGTCAGGTACAAGATATTTTCTCTAATGACATCCGTATTGAAGCGCCTTTTGTCAACGTGACTTATAAAGCAACCCCCTATGCTCAAGTGACTGGATATGGGTATATGCTGTATTACCCTGAAGCGAAAGCTTCATCGAGCAAAACCTTTGGTTTCAGTGTAAAAGGCTCACCAAAAATTAACCAAGATTTTAAATTACATTACACCGCGGAATACAGTCATCAATCCGAATATTTAAACGATGCGAATCCTTTTAGCGTGAACCGTTATAACATTATGGCAGGTGCTAGTTTTAAGGCGTTAACGTTTAAGGTAGGTGTGGAAGAGTTAGGGGGAGATGGCACGAATAGCTTCAAAACACCTTTAGGGACGAATCATAAATTCCAAGGTTGGGCTGATCGGTTTTTAGGGACTCCAGGAAATGGGGTGCGTGATGTTCAAGCATCTGTGATGGGAAAAGCGATGGGTGCAAAAATGTTGTTTGCGTATCATAACTTGCATAGTGCGATAGCGAATCAAAGCTATGGTAATGAATACGATTTCTTAGTCACGAAAAAAATTGGCAAGCATTATTCTGTATTAGCTAAATATGCGTATTTTGATGCAGATAACACGTTTGCTAATGGGTCTGATACCCATAAATTTTGGTTGCAAGCCGCAGTTAATTTCTAAAAACGGAGTCTTTAAATTGTTTAAGCCTATCAAGTGAAGGGGTAGACGATTGAATTTTTCCTGGTGTAGTAAGGTTGTGTACGGACTCAGCCTTGCTCTTTTCTTATTGATTGCCTAGAGGTGAATCGATCAAATGAAGTTTACAAAAGTGTTGCTTATTAAAAGTAACTCAGAGATACCTGTATTGGAAACCATTTTACTAAGTCACCCCTTTGAAGTGGTGACGGTTTTAGAGCAGAATTTTGATTTTAAAAGTATAAGTCAGGATATTCAGCCTGATGTGGTGCTAATTTACAATGAAAAAGTGACTTCTGTAACATTGAAGTTGCTCATGAACATTAACCAACATGATGCACGTCCTATTATTTTATTTTCTGATGACTCTGGAACCGATTCAGTGGATAAGGTGATTAAAGCAGGTGTGAGTGCTTATATTATTTGTGGTGTAGAAAGTAAGCGTATTCAGCCTATTATTGATATTGCAATTGCGCGCTTTAAGGAGCAGCAGCAGTTAAAAAAGGAGCTAGAAAAAACAAAATCAAAATTGGAAGACCATAAATTTATTGATCGAGCTAAAGCGTTATTAATTAAATCTCGGGGGCTTACAGAAGATCAGGCTTACCATACATTGAGAAAATTGGCGATGGATCAAAAAGTATCGATTAGTGAAATAGCAAAAAATGTTATTTCTATGGCTGATTTATTTTTATAATTATTTTTCTCTTATTTTATAAACAGTTATAGTATGGTAAAAGTTTATTACAGCATTATTACAGTGACTCTTATTTTAAGCCTGATGCTTGATTTAAGTATCCCTTTAGGCGTTGCTGTAGGGGTTGTATATATTATTCCAGTGTTATTAACCTTATGTATCACGTCAAAAAAAAGTACTTATAGTATTGCGCTTTTAGGCGTGATACTGACGGTTGCTGGATTTCTTTATTCCCCTTCGGGCGGTGAATTATGGAAAGTGTTGGCCAATCGTAGCTTGGCTATCATTGCAATTATGAGTATTGCTTCCGCTGTTATTTTTATTAAGCGTAAACAAGAGGAACTTATAGAACAAACAGAGTTAGCCATTCAAGCACATCAACAAGCTATTATTGCCAACCAGGCGAAAGAAAACTTTCTATCATCGATGAGTCATGAGTTTAATACCCCGTTAAATTCTGTGATGGGTTTTTCAGAATTGTTGCTACAAGATGACGATCTTAATGCTGAACAACTGGAAAGTATTCAATATATTCATACAGGGGGGCGTAATATTAAGCATTTAGTGGAAACCAGCCTGAATTTCTTGAGTTCACAGAAAGATACCTTAACCACGTATTATACGAGTCTTTCTTTCCCTAATTTAGTCACGGATGCTTTATCTAAATACGAGGATAAAGCCTTAGAAAATGCCATATCGATTACCAGCACTATCCCTAAATTTCCGATAAAACATATTTACTCAGATTTATTTATTTTATCAACGGTGTTTAATTCTTTTTTAAAGAATGCGATTCAATATAATACGCATCAGGGGTCTATTGAGCTTAGTTGCCTTATTGTAGAAGGGGGGCTTATAAAACTCAGTGTGTTTAATACTGGAGAGGAGATTCCTGTCGATCAGGAAGCAGAGCTATTTAAACCTTTTTCTCGTTTAGGTAAAGAAAATTCAACCATTTCTGGCGTGGGTTTAAGCCTTGCGTATGCAAAACTCATTATTAAAGAAGTAGGCGGAAGTATAGGATATCAGCGACATAAGAAGGGATCGGAATTTTGGATGACTTTTTCTTATTTAAAGCAAAAATAACAGGGTAATGCCTCTCTTGCTCTTGGGCTGTATGATGTTTTAGAGGAGGCATTGGATGATTTAATGCACTTTTTTGGTGCATTTATATTGAGTGATGATTGAATGCTCTGATTAATTTAATATCGTTTTTAGTTTTCTATTCCATTTGAGCATTAAAAAATCAAGCTGTTCTGGCTATTAAATTTTTTTATTTTTCTGTAAGATATTGATTTTTCATTAAATAGGTTAAAAAAGCCTAAGTCTGATGGGTTAAAATTCATAAGCTTTATAAACAGTTTTTATTTGGTGGCATAAAAAATGCCTTTATCTATTTTTTATAAAAATAAGCTTATTTATGTCAAATAAAACAGATATTTTCCCCTATTTTCAACCGATTATTTGTATCTCAACAGGGTGTATTGTTGGTTATGAAGCATTAGCGCGACAGTATAATGCGCAAGGTGAAGTTGTTTCTGCTGGCGCGTTATTTTCTGAAAAAAAGACGTCCATGGAGTATCTTATTGATTTAGATAGAGATGTTCGTTGCTTGGCATTGCAGAAATTTGCACAAATGGAGGATGAATCCAGTTATTTAACACTTAATATTTCTGCAGGTTGGATTGATTATATAACGACTATTCATGAGGGCACGTTGCCTACTTTGGATATGATAGAACGCCTTAATATTGATAGAAGCCGTATTATCATTGAAATTACCGAAAGTGGAGCAGACATAGAGAAACTAAAGCTGGCGGTTGCAGAGTATCGGCGGTTTGGCTTACGTGTGGCTATTGATGATTATGGTTCAGGTTATTCGCAGTTGGATCGTGTTATTGCACTTAATCCTGATATTATTAAAATCGATATGGATTTGTTTAAGGCCGCAGTTGAAGGGGACAGAATGTCAGGCGAGGTGCTTCAGATGTTATCTCGTTTTGCTCAGCGACAAGGTTTTCAGGTGATTTGTGAGGGAGTCGAAACGGCTAAAGATTTTCTGTATGGCTTGAGCTGTGGTTTTCAGTTTATGCAGGGATTTTTATTTTCAGCCGCTCAAGCAGAATTTGTTGATGCCAATGCTTATCAGAAAAAAATAAGAGGCCTTCGGGAAAACTTTGTAAAAAATAAAATTGCGGAAGAGCAGCAAGAAACCTTGCGCTTACATAAGGTGGAGCAGTTTATTTATCAATTAAAACAGGCTTTACAAGATGATTTTAATTTGAATGAACTGGTTACATGGGGATTTGAGGATTACGATATCTTGAGATTTTATTTATGTAAAGAGAATGGTGAGCAAACCTCTCCGAATTTTAATTTCAATAATGGAAAATGGGCCGCTGATGCCGATAAGATTGGCTACAATTGGGCATGGCGACCTTATTTTTATTCCCTGATTGCCTTAAATAAAGAGGGGAATACCACTCAGAAAGTGATAATTTCTGACGATTATTTAGATGTAAGCAGTGGCAAACTGTGTCAAACCCTTTCGATTCATGTCAGTACTGAAATTATTTTAATGGTTGATATCAAAAAATAGCGGGGCTAGTGGGCTGAATATGCTTTGAGTGCTTGCTGGCTTTGAGCCATAGTGTAAAAATTTGAGCTAAAGGTAGACACTAACATATTTCATCTGGGTCGCTTAAGCCATTAAGCTATTTTTGTAGCACGCTAAGGAATGATTAATTTTATAATATACCCTGAACGGGATTTATGGTCGAAATTCAGCGTTGGCCTTTTAGATGCTACGGTTTGAGCTTTAATCCCCTTAATTGTGCCGTATTAATTTTAATCTAGAAGGATTACATTTGACTATTCTATTCCCCATTAGCGCCTTACTTCTATCAAGCTTGGCTTATTTGTACCCAGATTTTTTTGTGATGGCAAAAGTGGCTATTATTCCTTTATTGGCATTAGTTATGTTTTTAATGGGGCTAAGCTTAACGTGGCAACATTTTAAACAAGCATTAAAAAAACCAGGGGTAATTGTATTGACCTTGATGATTCAATTTGTATTTATGCCACTGTTTGCCTATTGGTTGGCCATGGGATTAAGTCTCTCTGAGGCGCATACAATTGGTCTGGTTTTAGTGGGCTGTAGTGCAGGTGGAACGGCTTCAAATGTTATTTGTTATTTAGCAAAAGGAGATGTGGCATTATCGGTTTTAATGACCATGATTTCTACTTTGTGCGCTGTTTTTGCAATGCCACTTTTAAGCTATTTATACTTAAATCACAGTGTTGCAGTACCTGTGATGGGTATGATGCGCAGTATTTTGTTGATTGTTTTGTTACCCGTCTTGCTGGGAACCATTCTGAATACATTTTATACCTCGGTTACGCATAAATTTCAAAGTGTGTTGCCGGTCTTTTCAGGTATATCCATTGCCTTGATTATCGCGATTATTGTTGCTTTAAATCAACAGAATTTTGCAACTCTTACTTTTTCTATTTTACTCGCTGTTATGCTACATAATAGTTTAGGCATGCTGGTAGGTTATATTATTCCTCGTTATCTAAATTACGATGCGGCTGTTTGTCGAACGGTCAGTATTGAAGTCGGTATGCAAAACTCAGGGCTAAGTGTTGCTTTGGCCCTTAAGTATTTTTCTGTCGCGGCGGCGTTACCGGGGGCTATGTTTAGTATTTGGCATAATGTATCAGGATCTTTGTTAGCGATGTATTGGAGTCGAAAAAATAGCTTAGAATAGAGCGCAGATTAAATCGGCTTAAGTCTATCTGAGTATCGATGACTAAAGTTAATCATGCTGAGTTATTTGATGAAATATTTTGGTCGTTATCTGTATAGAAATTATATTTTAGGGCGAGAATTAACGGATGAAGAACTCTAATTTTTGCAACAACCTCGTTCTGGATTTTAATGAAGATAACTAAACCGCTTTCTACTAAAATATACACACAAAAAATAGGCTTAATACTCGGCCCTCTGCTTTTTTTTTGTATTTTATTTTTTTCTGATATTGCTCCTGATAATCCCGCTTTAACACGCATGATTGCGGTTGCTGTATTGATGACGGTTTGGTGGGTGAGTGAAGCAATACCTCTGTTTGCTACAGCACTCTTACCGATGGTGCTATATCCTTTACTTGGGATTATGAAGAGTAGCGCGACCGCCCCAGTTTATGTGAATAGTATTATCTTTCTCTTTATTGGTGGCTTTATGATTGCACTCAGTATGGAAAAATGGCAACTGCATAAACGGATTGCGCTCTTTATTATTAGCCGTATCAAAGGGGGACCTGATAAATTGGTATTAGGTTTTATGTTGGCCTCGGCTTTTTTATCCATGTGGATTTCTAATACCGCAACTGCCATTATGATGGTGCCGATTGGTCTATCTATTATTTTAAAAATGGAAGAGGAATTTGGCATAGTAGAAACACAGGTGCTGAGTAGGGCCTTAATGCTAGGAATTGCTTATGCGTGTTCTTTAGGGGGAATTGCGACTTTAGTAGGCACGCCACCTAATTTATCTTTAGTACAAATTTTTAATATTAGCTTTCCAAAGGCTGAAGCCATTAGCTTTGGCTATTGGATGCTTATGAGTTTACCGATTACAGGTATTTTATTGTGTTGTGCTTGGTTAATATTAACGCGTGTTTTATTCCCTATCCCTAAACATCTCATTATCGATTCCAAATTAGTGGATAAAGAATATAAAGCTTTAGGTGTCATGCGTTTTGAAGAGAAAGCGGTCATGCTGATTTTTTCCATGACAGCCTTATTATGGATTTTTCGTAAACCTTTAGATTTAGGTGTTTTAGTGATACCTGGGTGGTCAAATTTATTACCTCAACCGGTTTTAATTGATGATGCCAGTATCGCCTTATTTATGGCACTCTTATTGTTTATTATTCCAACTCGTAGCCTTGATGCTAAATCGCATGCCTTATTGGATGTCCATGTGGTTAAAAAATTGCCTTGGGATATAGTGCTATTGTTTGGAGGTGGTTTTGCTTTGGCTAAAGGTTTTCAAGTTTCTGGTTTATCAACCTTTATAGGCGAACAGTTTGGTGGTCTGGCTGGAACTTCGCCTTTATTGATGGTCATGGCAATCTCTTTTGGTATGACGTTTTTAACCGAGTTAACCTCCAATACCGCTACCACTGAAATGATTTTACCCATTCTTGCGGCCATTGCCGTTGCGACCAAGAATAATCCTTTATTGTTAATGATTCCCGCAACACTCTCTGCTTCGTGTGCTTTTATGTTTCCTGTCGCGACAGCCCCTAATGCAATTGTGTTTGGCAGTGGACGTATTCAGATTTATTCAATGATTAAAGCAGGCCTGTTGTTAAATATTATCGGGGTTGTTGTGATTAGTTTAATCTTCTTTTTTATCGGGACAGATGTTTTTGCAATTAATAGCAGTAGTTTTCCTGAGTGGGCGCAAATTCAAGAGTAAAGTTAATGAGTCATTTTATTTGCAGGTTAGCCGATAGTTTTATTCTGTGCTTGATGACTGATATTAAGGATTTAATTCAATGGCTTTGGGCTATCTATTGAAACTTGTCGATACCTGATTATCGTTGGGTTGAGTGAATTTTTATATTTCCTATAAAAAAAGCCTTAGCGATTAAACAATAAACTAAGGCTTACCCCATATTAAGTTTTACATCATTGATTTATGCATTTGCTTCATCTTTTGTCGATGGGCTTTCATTTGCATATGATGCGCTTTCATTAACTCCAGTTGCTCATCCTTTAATGCCTGCTTTTTTTTAAAATTTTTCTCCACTAGAATCCTATTCGAGTAATCGTGCATCATTAGCATATGAGCCTGCATGGAGCGCATACGTGTCTCCATTTTCTCTCTGTGATTTTTTTTCTCTGGCTCCGGTAGATTGATTTTTCCTTCTTGACTCTTGTAGTGCATTTGATTCTTATCTTCTGCAAGACTTAAACCACTCACACCTATTAATAAACAAGTTAAACTCATAGGTATTAATTTATTCATCGTATTCTCCTGAGTATAGTAAATGTTATTACTTAACATCACTTCCAATCATAGCGGATTTATCCTATAAATCACAGTCATTCAGTATTTCTTTATAAAATCAAAGGACTATGTGGGGATTGGGTAAGAATGAATTCTTTTAAAATTCTTGAAGCTAGCTGATGTATTTAGTGCCGTACAGCCAGTTTAGAGAAAATGCTTAGCTATTTTTATAGTTTTTACCTGTGACTTCAAAAGTTGCTAGTGTGTTAATGAAGTGGGTTATTCTGTTTTTTAAAAATAAAACAATGACTTATGGGCTGTGTTTTTTGTTCAGCTTGTGATGCTGTATAATAAAAGAAATATAGCTCAAATGATATTTTTTGAACAGTTAAGTATAGTCACTTTAAATACATAGGAAGGGATAGAATGCATCCAGCAGTAGAGAAAATTACGCAGGAAATTATTGAACGTAGCAAGGTTGTCAGAACGGCTTATCTAAAGCACATTGATGAAGCGGCGGCAGAAGGCCCACATCGATCGACATTAGCGTGTGGTAATTTGGCTCATGCGTTTGCTGCGTGTGGTACGGGTGATAAAGCCGATTTAACGGCTGATAAGAAAGCAAATATTGCGATCATTTCTTCTTATAACGATATGTTGTCTGCACATGAACCTTATAAAGATTCACCTGCATTAATTAAAGAAGCAATTTCTAAAGCGGGTGGTGTGGCTCAATTTGCAGGGGGTGTTCCTGCCATGTGTGATGGGGTTACGCAAGGGCAACCAGGAATGGAGCTGTCTTTGTTTAGTCGTGATGTGATTGCCATGTCGACGGCCATCAGTTTAAGTCATAACGTATTTGATGGTGGATTATACTTAGGAATCTGTGACAAAATTGTTCCTGGTTTATTATTAGGCGCTTTAAGTTTTGGTCACTTGCCAGCGATTTTCGTGCCATCAGGTCCTATGACTAGTGGTATTAGCAATAAAGAAAAAGCAGAAACACGTCAGCTTTATGCTGAAGGTAAAATTGGTCGTAAAGAGCTATTAGAATCTGAATCTAAATCGTACCATGGTCCTGGTACTTGTACTTTCTACGGTACAGCGAACAGTAACCAAATGATGGTTGAGATTATGGGCTTGCACCTTCCGGGTAGCTCATTTATTAACCCATACACGCCTTTACGTGATGAACTTACTAAAGAAGCGGCGAAACAAGTCTTAAAATTTACAGCACTTGGAGATGATTACCGCCCATTAGGTCGTGTAATTGATGAAAAAGCGATTGTAAACGCGATTGTGGGTATTTTAGCCACGGGTGGTTCTACTAATCACACGATGCATTTAGTGGCCATTGCTCGCGCGGCGGGTATTACCATTAATTGGGATGATTTCGATCGCTTATCGCGTGTGGTACCTTCCATTACTAAAGTGTACCCAAATGGCCAAGCCGATATTAATCACTTCCAAGCCGCAGGCGGCATGGGTGTTTTAATTGCTGAATTATTAAAAGGCGGCTTTTTACATGAAGATGTCTTAACCGTTGCTAATAAGCCGGGAATGAACAGCTATACAGAAGAACCTAAACTTGAAAACGATAAGTTGGTTTGGACGGCCGTTCCAGAAACGTCTTTAGATAAAGAAGTGATTTCTACGATTGAAGAGCCGTTTGCACCAAGCGGTGGTTTACACGTAATGCACGGTAATTTAGGACGCGGTGTTTCTAAAGTATCCGCCGTGGCTAAAGAACACCAAGTGGTTAAAGCGCCTGCTTTAGTCTTTGATGACCAAGACGATGTGGTCAAGGCTTTTCATAACGGAGAGTTAGAAAGAGATTTCATTATTGTACTGCGTTTCCAAGGTCCTAAATCGAATGGAATGCCTGAATTACATAAACTAACTCCGCTGTTAGGCTCTCTACAAGATAGAGGCTTTAAAGTGGCGATTGTGACCGATGGTCGTATGTCAGGTGCATCGGGTAAAGTGCCTTCAGCGATTCATATGTGTCCTGAGTGTGAAGACGGTGGCCCACTTTCTAAAGTTCAAGATGGCGACATGATTAGTTTAAATACCCAAACAGGCGAAGTCAGTGCCTTGGTTGATGCGGATGAATTCGCAGCCCGTACGCCGGCACCGAACAGTGCTAAAGGACATCATTGGGGAATGGGTCGCGAAATGTTTGGTGCTTTCCGTGTAGGGGTATCCACAGCAGAAACAGGCGCGTCTAATTTATTCAGTGAAAAAGATTTGTACTGCCTACTTAAAAAATAAAATTCTAAGGACCAAGGGGCTTATGTAAACTCCTTGGTCATCTTTAACTCTAAAATAAGCGATAAATATGTCTATTAATAACTGGAAAGTTCAACCAAGCGAAGTATTAAACGCATCTCCTGTCATGCCTGTTATGGTCATTGAAGATGTAGAAAATGCGGTACCTTTAGCCCGTGCCTTAATGGCTGGCGGGATTAAAGTATTAGAAATTACTTTAAGAACTGAAGCAGCAATGGCTTCTATTAAAGCGATTAGCGAAGAAGTTGAAGGCGCGTTGGTCGGGGCTGGAACGATTACCACACCTGAGCAATTACAAGCGGTTGCTGATGCAGGGGCTGTTTTTGCAATTAGTCCTGGATTAACGCCTAAACTTTTAGCAGCGGCTAATAAAAGCAGTATTGCTTTAATTCCTGGTATTTCTTCTGTTTCTGAATTAATGACCGGCATGGAATACGGTTTAGATCATTTTAAATTCTTTCCAGCGGCTGCGGCAGGTGGAATTCCAATGCTAAAAGGCATTGCAGGTCCTATTCCACAGATTACATTTTGCCCAACTGGAGGAATCTCTCCAAGTAATTATAATGATTACCTTGCGCTGAAAAATGTAGCCTGTGTCGGTGGTTCTTGGTTAGTGCCTGCAGAAGCGGTTAAAAATAAAGACTGGGATGCAGTGACCGCTTTAGCAAAAGAAGCAGTAGCTAACGCGAAACGATAGCAGTTTCTAAAGAAGCAACACTTTGTATGGTGTTGCTTTTCTGAATACACCATCCCAGATGGAAGATTATAACAAGCAGTGTTGATAAGCCTTTCGGGGCAATAAGCAGTGGTAGAAGGAGTACGGAATGAGTAATGGTTTGCATGCCAATAAGTTAAATCAGGTCGACATCGATCCAGAAGAAACACAAGAATGGCTGGAGTCACTAGCCGCGATTCAAGCGCAAGATGGAGGCGATCGTGTTCACTTTATTATTGAGCAATTGGTAGAGCAAGCAAGGCACTCCGGTTCAGATATTCCTTATAGTGCAAATACTGCCTATATCAATACCATTACTGTTGAGCAACAGCCTAAATTTCCTGGAATGACTACCATAGAGCGAAAAATTCGTTCTTATGTGCGCTGGAATGCCATGATGATGGTGTTACGTGCGAATAAAAACACTAATGTGGGCGGACATATTGCCAGCTTTGCTTCTTCAGCAACGCTGTACGATGTGGGCCATAACCATTTTTGGAAAGCCCCTACAGAAGAACGTGGCGGAGATATGATATTTGTTCAAGGGCATTCTTGTCCTGGAGACTATGCCCGTGCTTATCTATTAGGTCGTTTCTCTGATGAAAAAATGGATAACTTTCGTCAAGAAGTAGGCGGCAATGGTTTGTCTTCATATCCTCACCCATGGTTAATGCCTGATTTTTGGCAGTTTCCTACGGTATCAATGGGTTTAGGCCCTATCATGGCGATTTATCAAGCGCGTTTTATGCGTTATATGCAAAGTCGTGGCTTAGCTGAAACAGAAGGGCGTAAAGTCTGGGCATTTTTAGGTGATGGCGAAACAGATGAGCCGGAAACATTGGGCGCGATTAGCATGGCGGGTCGTGAGCAACTAGATAACCTTATTTTTGTGGTGAACTGTAACTTACAGCGTCTTGATGGTCCTGTACGTGGTAACGGTAAAATCATTCAAGAATTAGAAGGCAGCTTTCGGGGTGCGGGCTGGAATGTGATTAAAGTTATTTGGGGTAGACGTTGGGATGCGCTACTCGCAAAAGATAAAAATGGCATCGTTATGAAGCGCATGATGGAATGTGTGGATGGTGATTACCAAACCTTTAAATCAAAAGACGGCGCGTATGTGCGTGAATTCTTTTTCAATACGCCTGAATTACAAGAGATTGTTAAAGAGTATACCGATAAAGATATTTGGGATCTCAACCGTGGGGGGCATGACCCTATCAAAGTATTTGCGGCTTATAATAAAGCGGTAGAAACCAAAGGTCAGCCGACGGTTATCTTAGCTAAAACCATTAAAGGTTATGGTATGGGTGAGTCGGGTGAAGCGCAAAATACCAGTCATCAGCAAAAGAAAATGAGTCTACACTCTATCAACGACATTCGTGACCGTTGGCAGTTACCTGTTACTGATGCAGAAATTGAGGATTTGCCTTATATAAAATTTGCAGAAGGCTCTGACGAACTCAACTACATGAAGCAGCGTCGCGCAGATTTAGGCGGTAATATTCCTGTCCGTCGTCAAAAATCCGATGCTTTAGAAATTCCAGAACTTAGTGCCTTTCAAAGTGTATTAGATGGCACAAAAGCAGGGCGTGGTATTTCAACGACTATGGCTTTTGTTCGTATTCTAAATATTCTGGTTAAAGATAAAAAAATTGGTGAGCGTATTGTACCAATTGTACCCGATGAATCGCGTACTTTTGGTATGGAAGGTATGTTCCGTCAATTAGGTATTTGGTCACAAAAAGGGCAGCTTTATACGCCGCAAGATGCTGACCAATTAATGTATTACAAAGAAGACAAAGCTGGGCAAGTTCTACAAGAAGGTATTAACGAAGCAGGCGGTTTATGTGATTGGATTGCGGCGGGGACAGCGTATTCAACTTACGGTGTACCGATGATTCCATTCTTTATTTACTACTCAATGTTTGGTTTTCAACGTGTGGGTGATTTAATTTGGGCGGCAGCGGATCAGCGTACACGCGGTTTCTTATTAGGCGGTACAGCAGGACGTACGACCTTGAATGGTGAAGGCTTACAGCATGAAGATGGCCACAGTCATTTAATGTCCTCGACCGTACCGAACTGTGTTTCTTATGACCCAACTTACGGCTATGAATTGGCTGTGATTGTACAAGACGGTTTACGCCGTATGTACGGTGAGCAAGAAGATGTTTTCTATTACATTACTGTGATGAATGAAAATTACGACCAGCCTCCCATGCATGAAGGGATGGAGCAGGATATACTGAAAGGTATGTACTTGTTTGAATCGGGTATTAGTCGTAAAAAAACGCCTAAAGTGAATTTACTAGGTTCGGGGGTTATTTTCTGTGAAGTGGTCGAAGCAGCTAAATTACTACGTGAAGATTGGGGTGTTGAAGCCGACTTATGGAGTTGCCCAAGTTTTACTGAATTAGCGCGTAATGGTCAAGCCACTGCCCGTTGGAATCGTTTACACCCAACCGAAAAAGCACAGATTTCTCATGTAGAAACTTGCCTCGCTAAAGCGGATATTCCTGTGATTGCCGCTACGGATTATATGCGCATTTTTGCAGAACAAATTTCACCTTATGTAAAAGCGGATTACACGGTATTAGGAACCGATGGTTTTGGTCGTTCTGATACGCGTGAAAATCTGCGTAGCTTCTTTGAAGTTGACCGCTATCATGTTGTGATTGCTGCCTTAAAAGCATTAGCTGATAAAGGTGAATTTGAGGCAAAGAAAATTGATGATGCGATTGCAAAATATAATATTGAGGCTGATGTTGTTGCCCCTTGGTTAATCTAATAAATAAAAATTATGAGCGTATTAACAGAAATAAAAGTGCCTGATTTAGGCGATGTATCGGATGTAGATGTCATCGAAATATCAGTCGGTGTGGGCGATGTCATTGAGCTAGAGCAAACTTTAGCGGTTTTAGAAACCGATAAAGCCAGCATGGATTTACCTGCCAGTAGTGCAGGTAAGGTGACCGCAGTGCATTTAAAAGAAGGTGACAAGGCTTCAGAGGGTGATTTAATCATTACCGTTGAAAGCCTTGATGCGCCCTCGGACGATGTGGTGGCAGAAGTAGCCACCGCAATTCCAGAGCCTGCGGTTGCTACATCGACAGCAGAAATTGAAGTGCTTGCCGTGGTTGAAAAATCAGTTAGTGAAAATATCGCTGTTTATGTCCCTGATTTAGGGGATGTTAGTGATGTGGACGTGATTGAGGTTTCAGTACAGGTTGGCGATAAGGTAGAAAAAGAGCAAACCTTAGCTGTTTTGGAAACCGATAAAGCTAGTATGGATCTTCCTGCAACGCATTCGGGTATTGTGACTGAAGTAGCCATTAAGGCTGGTAGTAAAGTATCTGAGGGGGATTTAATTATTCGCCTAGATTCTCAAGCAGAGATTGCTGTTGTTGCTGCTCCAGTCGCGGCTCCTGTAGCAGAAGCGCCTAAAAAAGCAGTAGAAAAATCTGCTGCGCCCCCTGTAGCTGTTTCTGCACCAGTAGAAACAGTGAATACCTCTGGGCTTGCGCCTCATGCCACGCCAAGCGTACGTTTATTTGCACGTGAATTAGGCGTAGATATTGGCCTGATTAAAAACGCCTCGGGTCGTAAAGGCCGTATCTTGAAGGATGACGTTAAAAGCTATGTAAAACAGGTTTTAGCGGCAGCGAAAACTGTGGCAGTACAAGGTGGCGCGGGTATTCCTGCTATTCCAAGTATTGATTTTAGTAAGTTTGGTGACATTGAAGAGCAGAAGCTAAGTAAAATTAAGCGGCTAACAGGTAAAAATCTAACTCGTGTTTGGTTGAATCTTCCAATGGTCACTTACCATGATGAAGCGGATATTACCGAATTAGAAGCGTTCCGTAAAACGCTAAATGCTGATAAAAATGCAGATATTAAAGTGACAGGTCTGATTTTTATTGTTAAAGCCTTAGTTGCAGCGATGCAAGAATTCCCTAGTTTTAATAGCTCGTTATCAGCGGATGGCGAAACACTGATTTTAAAGAAATATTTTAATGTTGGGATTGCAGTGGATACGCCGAATGGCCTAGTCGTTCCTGTGTTAAAAGATGTGGATAAAAAAGGCATTGCTGAATTAACGCGTGATTTATCTAAACTCAGTGCCAAAGCTCGTGATGGTAAATTATTACCTGCGGATATGAGTGGCGGTTGTATCACTATTTCCAGCCTGGGTGGTATTGGGGGTAAGTCTTTTACTCCGATTGTTAATGCCCCTGAAGTGGCGATATTAGGTCTTACGCGTGCTTCAATGCAACCTGTATGGAATGGTTCTGAATTTGAACCTAAATTGATGCAGCCGTTAGATTTAACCTATGACCATCGTGTGATTGATGGCGCGGAAGGCGCACGATTTACCGCAACCCTTATTAAATACCTTGGCGATATTCGCCGCTTATTACTGTAATCGAGGATACAAATATGACAGATGCACTGCACGCCGAAGTTCTCGTTTTAGGGGGTGGCCCAGGTGGCTATACAGCCGCTTTTCGCGCCGCCGATTTAGGTAAACAAGTGGTTTTAGTCGAGAAATACTCTGTTTTAGGCGGTGTTTGCCTAAATGTCGGCTGTATTCCGTCTAAAGCGTTATTGCATGTTGCACAAATTGTGCATGAAGCCGATGCCTTTGAAAGTCATGGGGTTAAATTTAGCCAACCAGAATTTGATTTAGATAAAATCAGAGAATGGAAAGAAAGTATTACCAATAGCTTAACGGGCGGTCTCGCTAAATTAGCCAAGCAACGTAAAGTTACCGTGGTCCAAGGCTACGGTAAATTTACGTCAGCCAATGAACTTTCGGTAGAAACCGAAAACGGAACGAAAACTATTAGCTTTGACCAAGCGATTGTTGCCGCGGGTTCGCGAGTGAATAAAATCCCTGTGTTTCCGAATGATGATCCACGCTTAATGGATTCAACCGATGCATTAGAAATAACGGATGTACCTAAAAAATTGCTGATTGTCGGTGGGGGTATTATCGGTTTAGAAATGGCAACGGTTTATCATGCGCTAGGGTCTGAAATTAGCGTTGTGGAATTGATGGAACAAATCATTCCAGGTTGCGATAAAGATTTAGTCACGCCTTTGTATCGCCGTATTAAAAAGCAATATAAAAATATTTGGCTGAAAACGCGGGTGCAAAGTATTGAAGCCCAAGAAGATGGCTTAAAAGTCAGCTTTGAAGGCGACAAAGCACCCGAATCTGAAGTGTTTGATAAAGTGTTGGTGGCGATTGGTCGTAAACCGAATGGCTTACTGATTGATGCGGATAAAGCAGGTATTAATGTCGATGAATGGGGTTTTATTGCGGTTGATAAGCAACAAAAAACCAATGTGCCGCATATTTTTGCTATTGGCGATATTATCGGCCAACCGATGTTGGCGCATAAAGCGGTGTATGAAGGCAAAATTGCAGCTGAAGTATCAGCCGGTCATAAATCAGGCTTTGATGCTTTAACCATTCCATCGGTGGCGTATACCGATCCTGAAATCGCATGGATGGGCTTAACGGAAAATGAAGCTAAAGAAAAAGGTATTGCTTACGAAAAAGGCGCTTTTCCTTGGGCAGCCAGTGGTCGTTCACTCAGTTTAAGCCGCAGTGAAGGTATTACTAAAGTATTATGTGAACCTGAAACCGGGCGTATTTTAGGCGCGGGAATGGTGGGACCCAATGCAGGTGAACTGATTGCTGAAGCTGTTTTAGCGTTAGAAATGGGTGCAGATGCGGAAGATGTGGGTTTAACCATTCATGCGCATCCAACTTTATCGGAAACCTTTGCTTTTGCAAATGAAATGGTGACAGGCACGATTACCGATTTATACGTTAAAAAGAAATAGCTTGAATCTAGGATAGGCTGGTTTTAATAAGGCAAGCGCATATAAACTGATTAGCTTTCAGGACTTAAAAACACTCTGCTTTGATTATTTAAGTGAGTATGGTCTTTTTACCTTATTAAAATTGTAAGGTAGGGAGTAGGAGAGGCTTTAGCCTCGATTATAAGAAAGATTTTAGTTTTTCTTTAATTCGGAGACGGTCGAGGCTAAAGCCTCTCCTACCAGACATACTCTGCTATTTTATCGCTAAATAGCAACCCATAAACAGGGGAAGTTATTGATTATTGAGTTTATTTATATACGCTGGCCCTGCTGGTTTTAATCCATGATGATTAAAATTAGTTTATCCTTATAAAATAAGTAGATTATTCTACGCTGTTACTAACAACGCTGAGCGATGAAAATAATGAAAAAATTAGGTATTGCCTTACTTTTAATAAGTTCAGTGGGACTGGCTCAAGCTGAAATCAAAGAAAGCTCTGCGCTGAGTGGATTCATTAATAAAATGGTGAAGCAGCATGGATTTCAATCGGCCGATTTAAAGACCTTATTTAAGTCAGTTGAAACAAAAGACAGTATTATTAAAGCGATAACGCGTCCTGCTGAAGGGATGCCGTGGTATAAGTATCGAAAAATTTTTATGCGTGAGTCACGTATTCAAGGGGGCGTTAAGTTTTGGCAAGATAATAAACTCTCCTTAACTGCGATGCGTCAACAATACGGTATTCCAGAAGAAGTAATCGTGGCGATTATTGGTGTGGAAACGCTGTATGGCGAACGTACAGGGGGCTATCGCGTGATTGATGCTTTAGCGACACTGGGTTTTTCCTATCCGAAACGCAGTAAATTTTTTCTCAGTGAATTAGAGAATTTTTTATTATTATGCCGCGAAGAAAAAATGAACCCTTTAGAACCTGTTGGCTCTTATGCAGGGGCGATGGGAATGCCACAATTTATGCCGAGCAGTTATCGACATTATGCGGCGGATTTTGAAGGCGATAAAAAACGTGATATTTGGACAAATCCTGCGGATGCGATTGCCAGTGTGGCAAATTATTTTGCAAAACACCATTGGCAAGCAGGCAAAGCGGTTGCCTACCCTGTAGAAGCTGAAGGAATGGCTTATAAAAAAGCCCTAAGCAAAGGTTTAAAACCGGATAGTAATCCTGAAACGCTGAAAAAATTACAGGTAAAATTGCCGAAATTGGCTGCGCAAGAGCCATTAAAATTGTTGAGTTTTGAACAAGAAAAAGGCCATGATTTATGGGTCGGATTGAGTAATTTTTATGTAATTACCCGTTATAACCACAGTGCATTGTATGCTTTAGCTGTTTTTCAATTAAGTGATGCAGTTAAACAAGCCTATAGGACTGCTAAGCATAATGACTAAGCTTTTACTAAAAAGCCTTGTTTTATTAGGCGTTATTTTATTAGTTTCCTGTAGTTTTAAAGCGCCCAAAAAAGAGCTACCGCCGATTGTCGTTGTCGATGGCCGGCCTGAACATCAAGCCCCTGATGTAAGTAACATCCCTAATGCGGCTCCCCGATATGAACCTTGGTCGCCCAGTGTGAATCCAAAATCGTATCGTGTGTTAGGCAAAGAGTATTATGTTTTAGCCAGTAATAAGGGTTATCAGAAACAAGGTATTGCATCATGGTATGGGACAAAATTTCATAATAAGAAAACTGCAACTGGGGAAGATTATGATATGTATGCGATGACGGCGGCCCATAAAACTTTACCTATCCCCAGTTATGCACGGGTCACGAATTTGGATAATAACCGCAGTATTGTGGTTAAAATTAACGACCGAGGGCCTTTTCATGAACAGCGAATTATTGATTTATCTTATGTCGCGGCAATTAAGTTAGGCATAGAAAAAGCAGGGACGGGGCGCGTTGAAGTCACAGCCGTGCAAGCCAAAAAAACCGCTGGACATTCTGAAGCCAAACACCTTAAACGCGTTTATTTACAGATTGGGGCTTTTAAGCAGAAAGCCAACGCTTTTAAATTACAAAAAAAAATTGCTCAGTCACTTTCTTTGAGTCTACGACGTGTCCCGATTAATAAAATAGAGAATTCTTTGTTTTATCGTGTACAAGTTGGCCCGATTTTATCGGTTGATGAAGCCGATAGCATGACTGAAAAGTTAAAGCGACTGGCAATTCATAGCACACAGTTTATTTCCCAATAATCTTTACACGTATTGATTCAATAATACGTTATTCTTATTTCTTATACGATGAATTTACTTATGGCTTTTAGAACGATTTCCATTTTCTTTTTATTAATGGTTGCTCAATTTGTTTCTGCGGAGGCGATGAGTAATATTGTTATTCCTATGCCGCCAAGACTTAATGCGAGCAGTTATATTCTGCAAGATTTTGATAGTGGGCAAGTGTTAGCGGAACGAAATGCTGACCAAGTATTACCCCCTGCCAGTTTAACTAAAGTAATGACCGTTTATGTCGCGTTTCATGAATTAAAAGCAGGGCGTTTAAGCTTGGATGAAAAAGTGACGGTAAGCGAAAAAGCGTGGCGTACCCAAGGCTCTAAAATGTTTATTGAGGTGAATAAACGGATTTTGGTGGAAGATTTATTACAAGGTATTATTATTCAGTCGGGGAATGATGCCAGTGTTGCCATCGCGGAGCATATTGCAGGGGATGAGCGAGCGTTTGCGGAAATGATGAATGAACAAGCGCGTCGTTTAGGCATGAGCAATACGCATTTTATGAATGCCACAGGACTGCCTGTGCCGAATCAACATTACACTACCGCGCGTGATTTAGCGAAATTAACCCGTGCTGTGATACGTGATTTTCCTGAATATTATCGTTGGGATAAGGTAAAGCAGTTTACTTATAATAATATTACTCAGAAAAATCGTAATATTTTATTATGGCGTGATGATTCGGTTGATGGGGTAAAAACAGGGCATACCGAAGAAGCGGGTTATTGTTTGATTGCTTCGGCAAAACGTCAAGATATGCGTTTAGTTTCGGTAGTGTTAGGCACTAAGAGCAAAAGTGCGCGCGCGAATGAAAGTCAAACGCTGCTTAATTATGGCTTTCGTTTTTTTGAAACTCATAAGTTATATGATGCTAATACCGTATTAGCGTCTCCTCGCGTTTGGAAAGGCATGGCTAAAAGCGTAGATTTAGGTTTAGCAGAAGATATGTTTGTGACGATTTCTAGACGGCATTATAAAGAAATGCGCGCAATGACAGATATGGATCTTAAAATCATGGCACCGATACAGCAGGGTGAAGCATTAGGAAAAGTTAAGGTTATGTTGCGTAATCAACTGATTACTTCTAAGCCTTTAGTGGCTTTGCACGAGGTTAAAATAGGTACCTTTTTTCAACGAGCTTACGATTCTGCTCTTATGTTAATTCAATCGAATAATGCAAAATAAACAAGTTTATCTGAATGGCGAATATTTGCCTTTATCAGAAGCAAAAGTGTCTGTTTTAGATCGCGGATTTTTATTTGGCGATGGCGTGTATGAAGTGATTCCTGCTTACCACGGAAGCCTTTTTTGTTTCCCTGAACATATAGAACGGCTTAATAAAAGCTTGCAAGCGGTACGCATTGATTTAGAGTTAAGTGAGCCGCAATGGCGCGCTATTGTGCAGCCTTTATTAATTGAAGGCGATGCTCAATACATCTATTTGCAGATTAGCCGCGGAGTGGCTGAGAAACGTGACCATGCGTTTCCTGAGTCCTGCATTCCGACGGTGTTTGCTATGTGTTCGCCTATTGCGCCGTTTAATCCTGAAACAGGGATTCAGGCAATTACTTTAGACGATATGCGTTGGGAATTATGTAATATTAAAGCCACGACTTTATTGGCCAATGTATTATTGCGTCAGCAAGCGATAGATAAACAGTGTGCTGAAGCTATTTTAATTAAACAAGGCTATGCAACCGAAGGCGCGGCGAGTAATGTATTTGCGGTGATTGACGGTGTATTAACCACGCCTCCGAAAACAGATGATATTTTATTAGGTATTACCCGTGCGCTGATTTTAAAGTTAGCCAAGGAAAATAAGATAGCTATTGAAGAAGCGCCTATTCCTTTAGCTGCCTTGCAATCGGCGAGTGAAATCTGGATGACCAGTTCCACGCGCGAAATTTTACCTGTGATACAACTGGATAATAAAGCAGTCGGCACAGGAAAAACGGGTGAGGTTTGGAAAACCATGCACACATTATTTCAAAATTATAAACGAGCTATTTCATGACCATTGCTGAAGCAGAAACCCTATTTGAATTCCCTTGTGAATTTCCTATCAAAGCGATGGGTAAGAAAACCTTTGATATTGAAAATATCGTCCTTGATGTAGTACGCAGCCATTCAGATGACATTACCGAAGGCTCTATTCGAGTCCGAGAAAGTAAAAGTGGCACCTTTATTTCCGTGACCGTGCATATAGAAGCGCAAAGTAAAGCGCAGTTAGATGCTATTTATATGGATTTAACCGCTCATCCTGAATTATTAATGTCCATGTAAGGCTTACTGGTGCAAAGAACCATTGCAGTGAGTGCTTGTTTATTGGGCTATCAGGTACGCTATGATGGAGCAGCACAAGCAATTACAGAGTTATGCCAACCGTTATCGGAGTTGTTTCTACTTGAGCCTATTTGCCCTGAAATGGAGATTGGATTAGGCGTGCCTCGTGAAAAAATTGAATTGCATCAACGCGGAAAGCACACGCATTTATTGACTTGTCACGCTCAAGAAGACCTTACCGCTCAAATGCAGAAAAAAGCCCAAGATTTTTTAGAGAGCAACCGCCTTTCGGGGATGATTTTAAAAGATAAATCGCCCAGTTGTGGAGTAGGGAATTGTAAAATATGGGATAAGCAAGGCAAGCTAGAAAGAAATGGCACGGGTATTTTTGCCGCGACAATTAAGCGATTACAGCCGCATTTACCAATGATACAAAGTTGTGATTTGGTTAATGCAAAACAATTACAGGCTTTTATACAAGCGGTAGAGGCGTATGAATATTAAAATAAAGCAGTTAGGTCAGCAAGACTACACCGAGTGCTGGCAAGCCATGCAGGCGTTTACAGAAGCGCGTGATGCCAATACAGAAGATGAACTTTGGATTGTGCAGCATCCGCCAGTATTTACCTTAGGCTTAAATGGTAAGCCCGAACATTTACTGCAAACCAGTGATATTCCCTTGGTTAATACCGATAGAGGCGGCCAAATTACCTATCATGCCTCTGGTCAATTGGTGATTTATACTTTGATTGATATAAAACGTCGTGGGTTGGGTGTGCGAGATTTAGTGACACTTTTAGAGCAAGCGATGATAGAGACTTTAGCGCAATATGGTTTAAAGGCTCATGCAAAGCCCGAAGCACCGGGTGTTTATATTAATGACCAGAAAATAGGCGCGGTCGGTTTGCGTATTAAAAAAGGCGGTAGCTATCACGGTTTAAGTTTAAATAATCAGATGGATTTATCGCCCTTTAAATTAATAAATCCTTGTGGTTACAAAGATTTACAAGTAACACAATTAGCAGATTTTGGGGTGGATATTCGTACAGACGAATTGGCCGTTCCTGTATTACATTCCATTATGCAAGCTTTTGGACTTCTGTCTGAGGCTTAATGCTCTAATGTAGAGCTTCTTTATTTACTTTTTTATTTGTTTTATTTATGTCATCAATCCAAGCGCCATCACGCAATACGCCCAAAACCCATCAACGTAATGCTGAAAAATTATCTCGTATTCCTATCAAAGTCGAGCCTTCGACAACCGTTTTGCGTAAACCTGAGTGGATTCGGGTTAAACTCAGTGCAAATCCGGAAGTAGCTCGTATTAAAAAAACCTTACGCGAGAATAATTTACACAGTGTCTGTGAAGAAGCGGCATGTCCTAATTTGAGTGAATGTTTTAGCTTGGGGACGGCGACTTTTATGATTATGGGCGATTTATGCACGCGTCGTTGTCCTTTTTGCGATGTGGCGCATGGTAAACCGCAAGCGTTGGATGCTCAGGAGCCGATTAATTTAGCGTCTACAATTCAAAAATTGGGCTTAAAGTATGTGGTGATTACCTCGGTTAATCGAGATGATTTACGCGATGGTGGCGCAGGACATTTTGCCGCTTGCGTGAATGAAACGCGCAAAAGCTCACCCGCAACTAAAATAGAAGTATTAGTCCCTGATTTTCGAGGTCGAGTGGATATCGCTTTAGCCATCTTAAAAGCCTCTCCTGTAGATGTGTTCAATCATAATTTAGAAACCATTCCGCGCTTATATAAGCAAGCTCGCCCTGGTGCAGATTATCAACAATCTTTAGATTTATTGAAAGCGCATAATAAGATATTACCCAATGTGCCGACTAAATCGGGTTTAATGTTAGGTATTGGGGAAACTCAGGAAGAAGTATTGCAAGTTCTGCGCGATTTACATGCGCATGGCTGCTCTATTTTAACTCTAGGGCAATATTTACAACCGAGTGCCGACCATTTAGCGATTCAACGCTATATTACCCCCGATGAGTTTGCTGAGTATGCGGTCTTAGCAAAAGAAATAGGCTTTAAACAAGTAGCCAGTGGCCCAATGGTGCGTTCTTCCTATCATGCGGATGAACAAGCACGTGAGCTGTTAGGCAATTAATTCTTGATGGAGAAATGAAAATGTATCGTTATCTATTATTAATACTCTTGGTATATCCGATGGTAAGCGGGGCAGAAGAGGAAGTAGTGCCTGAAGTGCCAGAAATGCCTTTACCTGTTGCAGACGGTGAGCCAATGGAAGCGGATATTACCATTAGCCGTGAAGGTGAGAAGACCTTATATGAATACCGTGTGAATGGTAAATTGTATAAAATTAAAGTGATTCCTGCTGTTGGCCCCGCCTATTATTTTTTGGATACCGATGGGGATGGGGAAATGGAAGAAGTGAGTGAAAGTGATTTGGTGAAAGGGCTTAAAGTTAATCAATGGTCACTTTTTAGCTGGTAAGTATGGCGGTGTATACCTCGCTGAGTACAGCGCAGATAACCCATTTTTTACAGAAAAATTCTTTGCCAGAAATGCTAAGTTATCAAGGCATTAGCGCAGGAATAGAAAACAGTAATTACCGTATCAATACCTCGGATGGGGTGTTTATTTTAACGCTGTATGAGCATTTTACTTTTACAGAAGTGCAGCCTTATCTCACGCTTTTACAGCAATTAGGGCAATTACAAGCGTATTACCCTAGTCCAATCACTGAAAAGGTGCAGTTACTCGCGAATAAGCCCGCTGTTTTATTTCAGTGTTTATCAGGGCAGTCCGTTATCCAGCCCAATTCAGCCCAATTAAGGGCGGTTGCGATTGCCCTAGCTCGATTACATCTTTCCAGTCCTGAACTTACTTTTACTCAGGAAAACCCCAAAGGAATGCAATGGATTCAGCAAACGGCTACTCGACTTACGCCGTATTTATCCAATCAAGAGCGTATTTTATTGAACAGTGAAATGCAATATCAACAAGCATTTACTGTAAAAGGTTTGGCACAAGGGGTTATTCACGCAGATTTATTTAAAGATAATGTGTTATTTTCAGGCGAAGCATTAACGGGTTTTCTGGATTTATATGCCGCTTGTTACGATTGCTATTTATTGGATATTGCTATTGCGCTCAATGACTGGTGTGTCGATGGACAGGGAAATTTTAATAGTGAGCTGCTAGATATATTTCTCCAAGCCTATCAAACAATCCGAGCTTTATCTGAACAAGAACAGGCTATGCTGCCCCTTTTTTTACGTCGCGCTTGTTTGCGCTTTTGGTTGTCACGTTTAGAACATCAAAGACAGCAGAAAACAGGTGAGTTGATTTTAGAAAAATCGCCTGAGATATTTAAACAGTTATTGCTTCAGCATCGTAGCCTAAGTTGAATTTTAGGTAAATCTTACTGTATTTTTACAGAAAATAAATAAAGTGTGAGGGGATTATGCGGACATTCATTAAAGTTGTATTTCTTTTAGTCAGCGTGACAGGGGTAGAGGCTGCAACGGTAGAAAAAGTAACCGATGTATCCGACCAAAATAGCGTTGCCATTACTATTTATAATAAAAATCTGGCCTTAGTCAAAGACCAAAGAAGCGTGCAGTTAGATAAGGGTTTTAATCAGTTAGCTTTTAGAGGGGTAAGTGCCAAGATACGTTCAGAAACGGCTTTGCTGCGCAGTTTAAATCATGCCGCGGATTTCTATGTAATTGAACAAAATTTTGATTATGACTTATTAAGCCCCAGTAAATTATTGGATAAATATGTCGGTCGGAAACTGCGTATTGCTCGAACTCATCCCGTAACAGGTAAGCAGAAAGTGGAAAGTGCCACCGTATTAAGTACGGAAAATGGCGTGGTAGTAAAAATTGGCGATAGAATCGAAATAAACCCTCAAGGGCAGTTTATTTTTGATGCGATTCCTAAAAATTTACGCGATAAACCCACCTTAGTGACGCAGTTAAATAGCTCTACTGCTCGAAAACAACAGTTAGAGTTAAGTTATTTAACTTCGGGTTTATCTTGGCAGGCGGATTATATTGCAGAGCTGAATGCAGCAGAAACCAGCTTAAATTTATTAGGCTGGGTTACTTTAAATAATAGCAGTGGCACAGATTATACTCAGGCTAAATTGCAATTAGTGGCTGGCGATGTGCATCAAGTTCAAAGAAGAAACCAGCCGAGATATCAGGTGGCTAAAAGGAGTTTAGAACGTTATTCCTCGGCTCCCAATATGCAGGAAGAAAATTTATTTGAGTATCACTTGTATCATTTGAATCGTCGCACCAATATTCTCAACCAACAAACCAAACAGGTGTCTTTATTATCCGCCAATTCCATTCCTGTGCAGAAGACCTTGGTATTACAGGGTGAAAGTTATTATTATCATAACCGTGTAAGAAATTTTTCTCGAAATCTCAAGATTGGGGTGTTTATTCAATTTGATAATAAACGTGCCTCAAAATTGGGCATGCCAATACCTAAAGGCATTGTGCGAGTGTATAAAAAAGACAGTCGAGCAAGTGCGCAATTTGTGGGTGAAGATAGAATTTCCCATACCCCAAAAAATGCGGTGATTCGTTTAAAACTGGGCGATTCATTTGATGTGACCGCGCATAAGAAACAAACTGATTTTAAGAAAAATACCGCAGTGCTAGGTGGCGTGAAAAATGAAGAAAGTGCATTTGAAATTGAATTAAAAAATGCCAAGAACAAAGAGGTGACTGTGGTAGTTCGTGAGCCAATCTCTGGGGATTGGGAAATATTAGCAGAAAATATTGCTCACAAAAAAATAAGCTCATCCCTTGTGGAATGGCAGATTAAAATTCCTGCTGAGTCCAGCACGCGCTTAAGCTATCGGGTGTTAGTAAAGTAATGAGGTGATTTTTCTAGTTGATTCCTGAACCTCCAGCATAAAAAACTTAAAAAGATGATTTTATACACACAGAAATATGTACAAAATGTATATTTCGGGTATGTAGAGATGCTTTAAGAAAGTTAGATAATCTATACTATTAGAGGGAAGTTGGTACTGTAGATAAATAATATGTTTATCTAAAACGAATATCTTTACCAAAATGAAAAGCGAACCATTTTTACACAATTTTCATTTTGTAAGTAGTTGAATCATATGAATCGAATTAGGATATTTTAAGCTGAAATAAAAATTGGCGAAGGTATTGTAAAGCATAGAAGGGGGAGCGGAATGGATTTAGCAAGTTTTGAGATGTTTAATAAGGTTTTAGGCAGGGTTTATGAAGCAGGAATAATTCTATTCCTTCTTTTTGTTATAGCTGGGATGTTAATTTATATATTTTTTCTTTTTAAGCAGAAAAAAGTCTATGAAATTAAGTTCTCAGGTGTTAGTGATGTAGAATCCCTTTATCAGGAAATACTAGTTAGAAGTGCTGATGAAGAGCAGAATATTAGAGTGTTATCTGATAAGTGCAATGAAAAAAAACAGGTTTTAGAAAAATTATTGATAGATATTTCTATTTATAATAAGGAGTACAGTGAGCATTGTCATATTGATGATCTTAGAAAAAAATATAAAGAAAAGAAAGTTATTTTTGATCAATTAATAGAAGATATTGCAATTTATGATGAAGACATTCAGCTTGCTGAATTGGGGGTTTATAAGCCACATTTTATATTTGATACATCAGAAGAGTATAAGAAGCTGTTTGGTTAAACTTTAAACACACTTTGCAACCGTTAATTTTATCATGGCAATTCTTATCATATTTTCGGCAGTTGCAGGTAAAATTTCAAAGTCTTTAGCGAGTCGTCGAAAATTATTTAACCAAGAAAATGTACGCTCAACAACCCAACGCTTAGGGAGTACAGCCCATCCATCTTTAATCTTCATTGAAATATGTAGTGTCATATTTAATTTATCTTTTACAAAATTGACTGCT
>Ga0209396_1000733_pt1 | contig 37747 bp, 32 predicted proteins | sample GOMGulsemesocosm_6_FD_184638 | JGI IMG/M metagenome (GOLD analysis project Ga0209396, IMG submission 184638) | Methane-oxidizing microbial communities from mesocosms in the Gulf of Mexico - GOM8C Gulf of Mexico (SPAdes) (version 2) | ecosystem: Environmental > Aquatic > Marine > Cold seeps...
ACGGTTTTGAGCACGCATACGCGCGGCATATTCAGGGTTAATCGCGGCCCATTTAGAACCTTGTTCAGCTTTTAGTGTCGCAACCGAATCGATATCATTTGTGTATATAGACATTTTATTCCCTTAATAATTATAATACGTGATACAACAAGAACACGACGAGATAAACTAACCCCGCCCTATTCCAAAAATTTCTAATCTAAGAAATCGTAGCCAGGTAGTGTTAAGAACTCAGCAAGATGGTCGCTAGTTGTTAACTCTTCAAACAGTTTTGACGCTTCAGCGAAACGACTATTTTCGTAAGCTTCAACGCCAATTTCTTCATCACGAATTACCACAAGTTCTTCTTGTAATAATTGGCAGAATAATTCTTTTGTTACAACTTTACCGTTGCTTAATGTTTTTTCGTGTTGGATCCATTGCCAGATCGAAGCACGTGAGATTTCAGCTGTCGCCGCATCTTCCATTAAGCCATAAATAGGCACACAACCATTACCTGAAATCCACGCTTCCATGTAACGTACACCGATACGAATATTTAAACGCATACCTTCTTCAGTACGTTCACCTGAACAAGGTTCAAGTAATTCAGCTGCAGTAACCGGTGCATCATCTTCACGTGATATTTGCATTTGGTTAGCATTGCCCGCACCGATGTATTCGTTCATCACGCCCATCGCTGTATCTGCTAAACCAGGGTGAGCAACCCAAGTACCATCGTGGCCATTTTTTGCTTCTAAGGTCTTATCTGCAGTTACTTTAGTTAGTACTTTGTCATTTTCTTCTGCTGTTTTAGCCGGAATAAATGCAGCCATACCGCCCATAGCAAGCGCGCCACGTTTATGACATGTCTTGATTAATAAACGAGAGTAGGCACTAAGGAAAGATTTATCCATAGTCACAGAATGACGATCTGGTAGGACGCGATCTGCGTGTTTGCGTAGCGTTTTAATGTAGCTAAAGATGTAATCCCAACGACCGCAGTTAAGCGCAACAATGTGCTCTTTCATGCTATAAAGGATTTCATCCATTTCAAATACAGCTGGGATTGTTTCAATCAGCAATGTCGCTTTAATGGTACCGCGCTCAAGACCAACTTTATCCTCAGCATAGCTAAATACTTCGCTCCACCATTTTGACTCATGATGACTTTGTAATTTAGGTACATAGAAATATGGGCCTGCGCCTTTGGCTAATAACGCTTCGTAGTTATTCACAAAAAACAGTGCGAAATCAACTAAACAACCAGGGATAATTTTACCGTTAAAAGTAATGTGTTTTTCTGGTAAATGCAGACCACGTACGCGACAAATCAGCGTCGCAGGATCTTCATCTAAGCTATAATGCTTGCCGTTCGCAGGATTGGTATATTCAATAGTACCGTTTACTGCATCACGTAAATTAACTTGACCATCTAATACTCCGCTCCACGTTGGTGCGAATGAATCTTCAAAATCAGCCATAAATACTTTTACACGCGCATTTAGTGCATTAATCACCATTTTACGCTCTACAGGACCGGTGATTTCAACACGACGATCTTGTAGTTTTAAAGGTATGCCTTTGATCTGCCAATCACCTTCACGGATATGCGCAGTTTCAGGTAGAAAATCAGGTAATTCACCGGCATCCATGCGTGCTTGTTTTTGTACACGTTGGTTAAGTAGTTCATCTACTTGCGGGGCAAACTTTTCTACCAAATCAGTCAACAAAGCAACTGCTTCAGGGCTTAAAATTTGTTGTTGCTCTTCAGTAATTTCACCGTGGAAAACCAAAGAATCGGCATCGTGAGACTGGGTATTGGCAGTCATAGCGTCACTCCATTGAATGTTAAGTTGAGGGTAAATCGTAAATTCGAGCGAATGACTTCAACCTAAATATATTAGAGTCATTATATTAAACACTCGTACGAATCCTTGCTGTACAGCGAAACCACATTGCAACATATACCTAAGAAATGCAACATATTTCACACATTTGGATTAACCAAAAACCTCTCTATTGCGTTAACTCATTTGTTATGAAAATCGTTACAACCTGACTCGATTTAGCCACCAAACAATTGCCAATTAATTCGTAACGCTAAACTTTTTCGAATGAAATCTAAGTCGCGCCAAATTGCATAAGTACATTTGACTCTAACCAAGCCAACAAATCAGCATATACCGCCGAACAGTTAGTTTCATTAAGCATTTCATGTCTCGCATCTGGATACAAAGTAGTGGTTACCTTTTCACAACCTTGTCGCTGTAATTGGAGTTGTAATGCTTGCACACCGCGCCCCTGTAAACCAACCGGATCTTTATCACCACTAAAAATGTAAATAGGTAAATCATTTGGCACTGCCAGCAAACCATCTGGTCTGCTGATCGCAATCAAGCCAGAAAGTAAATCTATCCACAGTTGTGGACTACACAAAAAACCACAGTATTTATCTTTGATATAAGCATCGACAGCTTCGGGATCTCGGCTTAACCAATCAAAATTGGTTCGCGTAGGGGAAAATCTACGATTAAAGTTGCCAAATGATAACCAACTTAAAAGTGGACTTGGACTACTCGCACCAATGCGCTTTTTTTCAACTCCAGCAAACAGTTTAGCGACATGATAAAGCAAAGGGCTTTGATAATTAGAGCCGCTTAAAATCAACCCAGCAAGTTTATGACCACGCTTCGCAGCATAACTCTGAGCAATAAACGATCCCATACTATGCCCTAGCAACACGACTGGCACTCGGTGCTTAAATTTCACATGATTAATAACGTAATCGAGATCATCTTGGACTAGCTGCCAACCATTATCATCACTGTAATGACCTAACACATCAGCATCTTCTCCATGACCGCGGTGATTAGCTCCGTAGACAACAATGCCCGCCTTATTACAAGCCAATGCAAATTCCATATAGCGTTTAATATGCTCAGACATGCCGTGACTGATGACTAACGCTAAGCGAATATCTTGCCGAGGTAACCAAGAATACAACTTTATATTACGGCCATTATCAGCACGAATCTCGTCATACATAATTCAATCCCTGAATCGTCTGAAACGATCTAATTAACATTTTAAATATACTCCACAAGTAATACTATCATCGCCATAATGATTAATTTGTAAAGTACCATAGGTAAAAAACAGCACCTATATAACAAAAAAATCCCATGTCGAATATTTCAACATGAGATTTTAAAATTTACTTTAAATCAATAAAATAGAGTGACAAAACTAAGTTTCAACAGCACAACTTGTCAGCTATTTAGCTTTACTATTTAATCAATAACTAATTACTAATTACTAATTATTAAGAGTTAAGAGTTTTAAGACTGAGCTAATAGCTTCTCTAATTCATCATGGTTGATGTGGCGAATATCTTTACCTTTAACAAAGTAAATAATGTATTCACTGATGTTCTGGCAACGGTCGCCCACTCGCTCTAGCGCCCGCGCACACCAAAGTACGTTCAATACTTGAGGAATTGAACGCGGATCTTCCATCATATAGGTCATTAATTCGCGAATAATACTTTCATATTCACGATCAACTTTTACGTCTTCTTGATAAACTTTTACTGCCGCATCTACATCCATACGCGCAAATGCGTCCAGTACATCATGTAGCATTCTGACAGTATGACGGCCAAAGTTTTCTAGACTCACTAATGGCGGCGTTTTCTTATTTTGGTTTTCAATCACAGTGCGAGCAATACGCTCTGCAACATCACCAATGCGTTCTAGATCGGTAATGGTTTTAATAATGGCCATCACTAAACGTAAATCACTTGCCGCAGGCTGACGTTTAGCAATAATGCGTGTGCAAGATTCATCAATCGCGACTTCCATTGAGTTAACGCTTTTATCAGTATCAATAATACGACGAGCCGCTTCTAAATCTTGTGAGCTCAGCACTTCTAGCGAAGAGTTTAGCTGCTCTTCCACCAAACCACCCATCACCATCACTTGGTTACGAATGCTTTCTAACTCAGCGTTGAATTGGCCAGAAATATGACGACCTAAAGTTAAATTATCCATTATCTTTCCTTAATAAACTGAAATTAACCGTATTTACCCGTGATGTAATCTTCGGTTTGTTTTTTCTTTGGTGTAGTAAATAGCGTATTAGTATCTGCATATTCCACCAACTTGCCCATATACATAAAAGCAGTATGATCCGAAACCCGCGCAGCTTGCTGCATGTTGTGTGTGACGATCACCACAGTGAACTTTTTCTTCAACTCAGTGATCAGCTCTTCAATCACTAAGGTTGAAATTGGATCCAGTGCTGACGTCGGCTCATCCAGTAATAAGATTTCTGGTTCGATAGCAATGGCTCTAGCAATAACTAAACGCTGCTGCTGACCGCCCGATAAACCAAAGGCATTATCATGTAAACGATCTTTAACTTCATCCCAGATCGCCGCTCCGCGCAATGAGCTTTCAACCGCTTCATCTAAACGACGCTTATCGCTAAGCCCTTGCAAACGTAAACCGTAAATCACATTTTCATAAATTGATTTAGGAAATGGATTCGGGCGCTGAAACACCATACCGACATTACGACGCAATGTTGCTACATCAACATCTCGGTCATAAATATTTTTATTACGTAGATTAATATCGCCTTCGATACGGCAAATATCAACTAAATCATTCATGCGATTAATACAGCGTAATAGCGTGGATTTACCGCAACCAGATGGACCAATGAAAGCCGTTACTTGTTTCTTCGGGATCTTCATATTGACATCAAATAGCGCTTGTTTATCGCCATAAAACAGGTCTAAATTTTTAATTTCTAATGCTGTATCTTCAGCTGACAAATTCGAGACATCTAAACTACCAGCCAGATTAAGGTTTGAATTAAGGTTTGAACTCATGTCTATCATTATATTTCCTATTAAATCTACAACATATAATTTCGAATCTAAAGTGCTTAATTTTTAAATCTAAAGCTCTTATTTTTTTAATCTACAACTCTAAGTTTTTAAACTTTTCACGTAAGTGATTACGTACGCCGATGGCTGTCAAGTTAAGTCCTATGATCACGGTGACCAATAAGAATGACGTGGCATAAACCAAAGGTCGCGCCGCTTCTACGTTAGGACTCTGGAAGCCAACATCATAAATATGAAAACCAAGGTGCATAAATTTACGTTCAACGTGCACATACGGGAAGTTCATATCCACCGGTAATGTCGGCGCAAGCTTAACCACACCGACTAACATCAAGGGCGCAACTTCACCTGCGGCGCGTGCAACGGCAAGGATCAACCCCGTCATGATCGCAGGGCTCGCCATCGGAATAATAATCCGCCACAAGGTTTCAAACTTGGTAGCCCCCAGAGCTAAAGAGCCTTGACGCAATGAACTCGGAATACGCGATAAGCCTTCCTCAGTCGATACAATCACCACAGGTAAAGTCAAAATTGCCAAGGTTAACGCCGACCACAATACACCTGGAGAGCCAAAGGTAGGTGATGGTGATGATTCAGGGTAAAACAGTTCATCAATAGAACCACCTAGCATGTATACAAAGAAGCCTAAACCAAATACCCCGTAAACAATTGATGGCACACCGGCAAGGTTAATGACGGCAATACGAATGATCTTAGTTAAGTTATTTTTTGCAGCATATTCATGTAAATAAATCGCAGCAACAACACCGAGTGGAGTCACTATTACCGCCATCAGCATCACCATGAAAATGGTACCAAAGATAGCAGGAAAGACGCCGCCTTCAGTATTGGCTTCACGCGGATCGCTGGAAACAAACTTACCAATTTCAGCAAACCAATGCAGTAGCTTTTCGAACACATTCATCGCATTCGGATAAGATACATTCAGTACATTAGCTAACGGTAAACGTACTTCTTCGCCGCGCATGTCTTTTACAATCACCGCATCACGCTCTGCCTGACCGCGGAAATCGAATAATTGCTTTTCAAAGACTAAGTACTGGCTACGTAACAGATCACTTTGCTGCGCATAATTAGCACTGACTTCTGGAGTGAGCTCTGATTTAAGCTCTAAACTGCGTAGCTTTAAGCGAATACGCTCTAGCTCATAATTGACCGAGCTAATTTCACCTTTTTGTAAATCAGCCGCGCGATCATTCAATTCGACAGCCCGGTCAATTAAATCATCAAGATCTGCGGCATCAGTCAACTGACGGCGAACGCCCTCTTCTTCTACGGCTATCGGGTAGCCGTAAAAGTTACCATTATTAAAACGCTCGAACACCGCAACATTTTCAGGCGTACCTTGCGCAGTAATAGCAGTGCCCAGTAACCAACTGAAATCCAGATCAACATATTCACGATTACCCGTTTTAACCAAGATACGCTCAACGTTCTCAATACCAACTGGTAGTTTTATACCTGCTTCAATCAAACGAATTGCAGGCACTACTTCACGGTCATAAATCTCACCAATCACGATGCGATTGGCACCGTCTTCCATGGTGATATTAAATTCGTGAATTGCACTAGGCCAAAAATACGTTAAACCGCGCCATGCAATTAACATTAATAAGCCCAATACTGCGATTAAACTTACACTTACCGCACCACCTGTCATCCATATCCAAGGCGATCCCGAACGAAACCAATTCTTCATGTCAATATCCTACTTCTAAGCCTTTATATTGGAACAAGTAAATTAAATTGAGCTGTATTTATCACGCAACTTCTGGCGCACATATTCAGCAATGGTATTAAACACAAACGTGAGAACAAACAATACAAATGCCGCCAAGAACAACACGCGATAATGTGAACTGCCAACTTCTGACTCCGGCATTTCCACCGCAATATTAGCCGCCAACGTGCGCATGCCGGAGAAGATATTAAAGTCCATCACAGGGGTATTACCGGTCGCCATTAATACAATCATGGTCTCACCCACTGCGCGACCTAATCCCATCATGACAGCGGAGAAAATACCCGGACTGGCCGTTAGCAACACCACTTTAGTCAGGGTTTGCCAACTCGTCGCACCCAATGCTAATGAACCTTGAGTTAAGTGTTTTGGCACACTAAAAATGGCGTCTTCAGCGATAGAGAAAATAGTCGGAATAACCGCAAAACCCATCGCAATACCAACAATTAATGAGTTACGTTGGTCAAAACCAAAAATGTCATTAATGTAAGCACGTGCATCACCATCAAAGACAATATCTTCAACAAGCGGGCTCATCGCAACAGAAAAATAACCGACTAATAATATGACCGGTAATAGAATAACAACATGCGCCCCTTGCGGTACTCGATTAACGAAAGACTGTGGTAAGAAATGCCAAATAGCCGCAACCGATATTGCCGAGAAAGGTAATAATAAAATAATCATCATCACCGCAGGTAGATGCATCTCCACGAATGGTGCTAGCCATAAACCCGCTAAAAAGCCAAGAATAACCGTAGGCAAGGCCTCCATGATTTCGACTGTCGGCTTAATAACTTTTCGTAAGCCTGAATTCATGAAATAAGCAGTATAAATTGCGCCAGCAATAGCGATTGGCACCGCAAATAACATGGCATAAAATGCTGCTTTGATAGTACCAAAAGTGATCGGCACCAAACTCAATTTCGGCTCAAAGTCATCTGATGCGGAAGTCGACTGCCAGACATAATCTGGTTCAGCATAACCTTCGTACCAAACTTCCTGCCATAGCGCACTCCAAGTTACTTCTGGATGCTCATTTGATAAAGAGTAGAAACTAATACCCAGCTCTGATTCAATTAAAATAGCATTCGCACGTGGGGAAATAGCGATATTTTGTAGTTCACCAACTTGTAGATTTTCATCGAGTAAACGAGTTTCACCTGTGGCATGGAAAATATTTAAATGACCGTCAGTCGATAACGTTAAGAAGCCTTTACGAGATTTTTCAGTGATTATTTTAGTCACGCTCGATTGTGCATCAAACTGACGGATCTTGGTAAACTTACGTTCGCCATCTTTAGCCACTTCAAACCACTGACTGATGACCCCGTTATCATTTGCCACCAGCAATGAACTTGCACCGGTCAACAACGCAACTTTAGTGACATTTTGCTGGCTTTCATTAATATCCAAGACTTCAATAAGGTTGATATCTTCTAAATCTCGAATATCGTAAATAGATAATTTATTACCACTGCGCATAAACACAAAACGAAAGTTCGGTGTTAATAAAACTTGTTCAACATCCTGCGGCATAGAAGGCAGAGTGACGGTTTCATCTGTCCACTCTAACTCTTCAGTCATGAAGTTCTCTTCTGCTGTAAAGCGTTTTAAGATACCACGTCCGTCGGCTGTAATAGCCAAAATAGCCGCATCTTCATTATCGACTTCAATCGCAATACGTTGCAGCGCTTGACCTGATTCATCGATAAGTAATGTATCAGCGCCAAAAGGAAAGCTCACTTCAGGCGTGATAACACGGCGATCATTAGGATAAGTGATATCAAAATCAGCTTCTGCGACTAGCGCGGTGCCGTCTTTAAAACCAAATACCACTGCCGGAGAGCTCGTGCCACTGGCAGCAAAAGACTGTGCTTGTTGAGGCAATTGATACTGTTTAAGAGTAACTTTCGGATCTGTGGTATTGAAAAAATTAATCCCGAAATCACTGTAACGATAAGCAATTTCATTTTGCTCTTCCATCGCCAAAGCAAACGTTTTACCAGCAAAAGACTGGCTATATTGCGCTTTAAATTCGATCTTTGCCGACTCAAATACAGGATAAACAACATATAGAAGATAGAAGAAGATAAGTAGCAAGGTTACTAAAACCACACCGCCACCCATTTTAATTCCATATTCTGCGAGTTTATCTTTGAGCAAACGTTGGCGAGATCCCGCGACCGTTAAAGAAAACTGTTCAGCCATTTCATCCTCGTATTCAGCTGTAATTTATGACAAAGCGATTATATGTAAAATTTGTGACAGTATTATTACATCAGCAAAGTGAATAAAGTTTATCTGTCAGGGATTAATAAAGTTCCGTTATTTGAACCTAAACTCTGTATTTACCGCAGTTATTTGCATATCATAGCCGCCATCGTAGTTTTGAGCTCAAGCGTACATGACTACACGCTTTATATATAGGATTTAGCATGCTTAAACAACTTATCGTGACCCTGATCGGCGATGATGAATCAGGATTAATCAAGAACTTATCGAGTGTTGTATCGGAGCATAAAGGGAATTGGTTAGCCAGTAACATGAGTGAACTAGCGGGACAGTTTGCGGGTATTCTACAAATTTCAGTGGAAGATGAATATTATCGCGACTTATGCGAAGCATTAAGCTTAATACCCGGTCTTACCATCAACTTTGCTGAAGGTAAGAACCAAACAGTATGGCATCAGCCGCCAAGTTTGATCGTACAAGATAAAGACCGCCCAGGTATTATCAACGAGATATCTCAAGTACTTACTGCTCATAATGTGGAATTAAAAGCAATAACGACGCACTGCAAAGATCTGTGGCAGTCAAAAAACAATCACTTCTACGCCAAATTAAAGCTAACTTTACCTGATGATTTGGATCAGGAACGTTTTCAGCAAGAGATCCTCGAAATTTCAGATACTATTACAGCAGAGCTCAGCCTGACTTAAGCTGTCATATAAATACCACAAAGCCAGATAGAATGATTAACATCGCTATCTGGCTTTTGTTCTTATAAGACGTGACTCGTTGCTGTATTAGTTCACGTTAATTAGAGTCACCTGACCATCCTCATCAACCTCAGCAATATGGCCACTTGGCTCTTCCATCAGTAACAAGGTTACAAAACCAAAGATAGCGGTCACCGCAATCACGTAGAAAAATGTCTGCGCTGACACCATAGAGTAAATGGTAAGATAAAATACGGCACCAACATTACCGTAAGCTCCTGTCATGCCTGCGATCTGCCCTGTTAAACGACGTTTAATTAATGGCACCGCAGCAAATACTGCACCTTCACCCGCTTGCACGAAAAAAGAACAAACCATCGCAGTCACGATAGCCAAGGGTAATGACCAAGTTGCGGTAATTTGTGACATGGCATAGTAGCCAACAGCGAGGCCAGCAGTCAGTATTAATAAAGTTTTCTTACGGCCAAATCTATCGCTTATCCAGCCGCCCCCGGGTCGAGACATTAGATTCATAAAGGCATAAGATGCAGCAACCATGCCCGCTTCAGCCATGCCTAAATCGAACGTAGTCGCAAAGAATAATGGCAGCATAGAAACTACAGCCAACTCAGAACCAAACGTAGAAAAGTATAATACGTTGAGTACAGCGACTTGTTTGAACTTATATCGTTCTATTTTCGGAACGTCTTTAACAAAGATATCTTTATTTACTTGGTAAGTTTTCCAGCTATCGAGTACATAAAGCGCCGCTAATGCAAAATATACCGTCACCGTGCTTTGCTCAGTAAACATGCCTATTTGTAATAACTTCCACGCCAATAAAGCTAAAGTCAGATACATAGGTAACTTCATGAATAGCAATAAAAAGAAATCACCTTTTGAAGTCACTTCCATCGCCCCACCTTTTTTCGGGCGAAAATAAGTCGCTCCCTTTGGCGTATCGGTGACATTGGCATAATAAACAACACTGAATAACAAACTCATTAATCCAGTGATTGCGACCGCATAACGCCAACCGTCTTCGCCACCAAACATGACTGCAACTGTTGGCAAGGTAAATGCTGCAGCTGCCGAACCAAAGTTACCCCAACCGCCGTAAATGCCTTCAGCAGTGCCCAGCTCATTGGCAGGAAACCATTCGCTAACCATGCGAATACCAACCACAAAACCAGCCCCAATGAAACCCAGTAGAAAACGAGCAATGGCTAATTGTTCAAACGTATTAGCCAAAGCGAAGATAAAACAAGGTATTGAGCAGATTGCTAGTAACAATGAGTAAACTAAGCGCGGTCCGTATTTATCAGTCAACATACCGATAGTTACACGTGCGGGAATAGTGAGTGCAACGTTTAAGATAAGTAGCGTTTTAACTTGCTCAGCGCTTAATCCCAACTCTTGTTGGATGGCGATAAGCAATGGAGCGGCATTAAACCAGACCACAAAAGTGATAAAAAAAGCAATCCAAGATAAGTGCAATATTTTCATTTTGCCAGTGAATGCTAAGATATTAAATTTTTCCAGTCCCATAAATAAGTTCCCTCTATAAGCTTAACTAAATTCAAATTATCGAATTACCTAGTTAATACTTTGCAAGCAGAGAACCAACTTCACAAAATAAAACAAAGCCTTTTAAATCAATGTTATAATTGAATTAAACACGTTTTATTTTTAACTTTAACAATATAGTTGCACCAATTTCATGAACTATTCTCAAAAATGAACTAATTAAGGGCAAAAGTATAACTTTAGGAATACTGAATTACAGACACAAAAAAGCCCACATCAAGTGGGCTTTGCTAATAATTATTTTGCAGTTATAAGCTGATACCTGCTTTCTTCAAGTCCTTCATTACTACCGAGTTTGGCAGTGGGATGTAACCATCTTTAGCTACAATCTTTTGACCTTGTTTTGATAACATCAATTTCAAGAACTCAGTTTGCATTGGTGTTAATGGCTTGTTTGGGTGCTTGTTGATGTAAACATAGAGGTAACGAGACAGTGGGTATTTACCTGATGCAGCGTTATCTAATGATGCTGCAATATACTTATTACCCTTTTTCGCTAACGGTACTGCACGTACACCTGATGCCTTATAACCAATACCTGAGTAACCGATGGCATTCAATGATGATGACACAGACTGCACAACAGATGCTGAACCTGGTTGTTCATTTACATTGTTTTTAAAGTCACCTTTACACAGTGCTTTCTTTTTAAAGTAACCGTAAGTGCCTGATACCGAATTACGCCCGAATAGTTGAATATCTCGATCAGCCCATGAGCCTTTCAGTCCCAGTTCGCCCCAGCTTTCTACACGTTTACTATCACCACATTTAAGTGTGCTTGAGAAAATTGCATCGACATCTGAGATTTTCAAACCTTTAATCGGATTATCTTTATGTACAAATACCGCCAGTGCATCAATAGCTACACGTACAGGCGTTGGCTTGTAACCATAACGTTTTTCAAACGCTTCAATTTCTTTCGACTTCATTTTACGGCTCATAGGGCCAAATTGAGAAGTACCTTCTGTTAATGCTGGTGGCGCAGTTGAAGAGCCCGCCGCCTGAATTTGGACGTTTACACTTGGGTAGGTATGTTTAAACTCTTCCGCCCACAGTGTCATCATATTTGCTAATGTATCTGAACCTACTGTTGATAAATTACCAGAGATACCGCTTACTTTTTTGTATTCTGGTAGTTTAGGATCAAGGCCCGCTGCCATTATGCTTTGTGATGCGATTGCCGAAACTGAAATCCCTAACGCTACAACAAGTTGTTTAATATTCATTATACTTCTCCAAGTATTTTATACTCTTTTTTACTAGGTTGATTTTGACTAGCTCGTTTCTTCTGACTACAAGTATTCAATAATTCGATGACATTAATATGAATCAAACATGACGATTTCATGACAAGATAAAATAATTAAATTATTTACATTTCGCATTTAAAAATTCATTTAAAAACTTGTATTACAAACGCTTAACGGTTTTAACTTGGGCTAAAACAAAACTAAAACAGCTGCCTTTATTCACTTCACTGGTGACTTCGAGCACACTGTCATGGTTGCTTAATACGTGCTTAACAATAGATAAACCGATGCCTGAACCACCTGAATCCCGCGAACGTGCATCATCGACCCGATAAAAACGTTCGGTTAAATGATGCAGATGCTCCACCGAAATACCATCACCAGTATCTTTCACACTAAAATGTCCACCAGCGTAAGTTTGTTGCCAAGTAACAAAAATAGAGCCATCGTCCGGTGTATAACGTGCCGCATTATAAATTAGGTTTGATACTGCGCTGCGTAGTTGCGATTCATCACCAAAGGCAAATAAACCCTCAGCAATATCAAAACTAACTTTCAGATTTTTATCTGCTGCTAATATTTGCACTTCTTGCTCTAACATTGACAGCATAAATGGTATATCGACTTCCATTTCAAAGTCGACATCTTGCGCGGCTTCGATACGGGAAAGTGCTAATAGCTGATTAACCAATGCATCCATACGTGCCGTTTGCTCCGACATTACTTTGTGTGCTCGAGCAAACATCTTGTCGGAATCATCCGGTTCTAGCATTTCTAGATAGCCCTTCAACACTGTTAGCGGCGTACGAAGTTCATGAGAAACGTTACCCATAAAGTTACGTCTTACTTGTTCAAGTTGACGCAATTCAGTGACATCACGAGCGACCAACATGGCTTGATCATCGGTATAAGTCATCAGACGAATTTCTAAAGTCTTAGCATTATGAATCGGTGACGTGATTTCGAGCGGTAGTTGGTAATCTTTACCATTGAGGTATTGGATAAAATCCGGTGTACGGATCAAGTTACCAATATGCTGGCCAGCATCATCAGGCCATTTCAAACCGATTAACTGTGGCGCGAGTTTATTACACCAGACAATAGAATAATCGGTATCAAGAGCAACGACCGCATCAGGCATAGCTTCAGCACCTTCACGGAATCGGCGAATAACGGTACGTAACTCTTTGCGTTTACGTTTATGGCGGCGCTGCAAACGGTAAATACCGTTAAAAATGGATTCCCAACTGCCCTTACCTTCTGGCGGTGTTGCACTACGAGCAAACCACAACCACTGGTGTAAAACATATTGACTACGGTATAACCATATTAAATGACATAGCGCAGCAGCAAATAAGCACCAAGCAACTTGTTCAATAATAACGCCAAGTAATAAACACGGGACGTACCAATAGATCAAGCGCCATAGGCTGCTCATAAATACATGGGTTTTAGTCATATTGTTTTATTTCTCTTAAGCGATCAACGTATAGAGAATCGATAACCTGAACCACGGACAGTTTGCACATATTTATCATGCTCACTTGGTGTCAGGGCCTTGCGTAAACGACGGATATGCACATCGACAGTACGGTCTTCAACATACACATTCATACCCCAAACATTATCAAGTAATTGTTCACGACTATATACACGCTCGGGATGGGTCATAAAGAAATGCAATAATTTAAATTCGGTCGGACCAATATCGATGATGATATTGTTAGCCACAACCCTATGCGCAATCGGATCAAGCTGCAAACCACTGACATCGATAATGGCATCTTGAGTCATTGGTGCAGCGCGGCGCATTACCGCATTTAAACGCGCGATAAGTTCTTTAGGTGAAAATGGCTTAGTAATATAGTCATCTGCCCCAACTTCCAGACCTTTAACTTTATCTTCTTCTTCACCACGCGCAGTTAGCATTACCACTGGAATCGCGGCGGAATGCTGTTGAGATTTAAGATGCTTGATGTATTTTATGCCACTGCCGCCTGGCAGCATCCAATCCAATAAGATCAGATTAGGGTAAGGTTCGACTAAACGTTCTACCGCTTCGTCATAATCACCCGCTTCAACAACATCAAAACCCTTTTGCTCAAGCGCAAAACATAACATTTCACGGATCGCAATTTCATCTTCGACTACTAAAATTCGCTTAGACACTTTAAATATCCTTTATAAAGTATTGTGATCTAGCAAAGCTAGGATTCCCTATCTTCACCTTGCAACTTTAACTTATCGCAATTATCCCCTCAATATATTTCACTTTTATTAAAGTAATGAATTTTTTATTAAAATCTGATTTCGCCGCTATTATTAAGCAGCATTGTTCATACAACGTCCAGGTCTCTATCTTGAGTTTCTATCTTGAATTTCTAAGTTGCTCAAGTATACTGGTTATCCAAACAGTTAATTCTAGGGTTCTACCAAAATGTGGTTTAAAAATTTATTGATTTTTCGTTTTACTCGTCCATTTGAGCTCGATATTGAACAGCTTGAAAACAAGCTAGAAGATTTCACTTTTACTCCTTGCGGTAGTCAAGATGTATCTAAAGTTGGCTGGGTTAAACCGTTAGGTAAATCTGGTCAGGCATTAACTCACGGTATTGCTGACAATATTCTGATTTGCTACAAAAAAGAAGATCGCGTATTACCTGCATCAGTCATTAAAGATATGGTGCAAGAAAAAGTTGATGCGATAGAAGCAGAACAAGGTCGCAGTCTCAAGAAGAAAGAAAAAGACGCATTGAAAGAAGATATCGTTCATCAATTACTGCCACGTGCATTCCCACGTAGCAGCCAAACTTTTGCTTGGATCTGCCCTGAACACGATTTATTAGTTGTTGATGCTTCAAGTGCTAAAAAAGCGGATGAACTAACGGCGCTGTTACGTAAATGTATCGGTAGCTTGCCAGTTGTGCCATTAGCACTAGAAACGCCAGCTGACGTGACGATGACTGACTGGTTAAACTCTGACTCTGCAGCTGCAGGTTTTGAACTGGGCGACGAAGCGGAATTACGCTCAGCACTCGAACACGGCGGCATCATTCGCTGTAAAGAGCAGGACTTAACCAGTGAAGAAATTAAATTTCACTTAAACGCGGATAAAATGGTGACTAAGCTAGCTCTTGATTGGCGCGAGTCTCTAACGTTCTTACTTGGCGAAGACATGTCAGTAAAACGATTGAAATTCAGCGATATCGTTAAAGAACAAAATGATGATGTAGCGACGGATGATTATGCCGCTAAATTTGATGCTGACTTTGCCTTAATGACAGGCGAATTATCACGTTTTATCCCAGAGCTTATTGCAGCTTTGGGAGGCGAAGCACCACAAGCAAAATAGTTATAGATAAACCGTAACTACATATCACGACTATAAATGGCAGATATCATCCGGTATCTGCCATTTTTTCTCTATTTAAAAGTTTGGTTGTTTTTCCAAATTCCGCTACGCTTTGCTTGTTAGCGATCTCTTCAGTAAGGTGAAAAAATCTATTAAATTTTTTCTGTAATATTTCTGTAATAAAACTCTGTTTTAATCCACGGCGTCGAATAACTGAAATAAATCTGTCATGTGTACAGATAAACTGGTACTTAGAGATGAAAAATAATCAAGCTATTGAAGTAAACCCAAGCGAAAATGTCAGCACAATGAATAAATTATTCAGCTGGGTCAGTGTAGCCGCATTAGTTTATCTAGTGTTAGTTGCGGTATCTACCGTAAGTTCAGGATTCAAACTTTTCTCAGGCGGCAGTGCAGGTGCTGAGCAAATATTTGCTTTTGCAACCAATCCATTTGTTGCCTTACTACTCGGTATATTAGTCACCGCCTTAGTGCAATCATCAAGCACAGTAACATCAGTAATTGTTGGCTTAGTGGCTGGTGGTTTACCTATTTCAATTGCTATTCCAATGGTAATGGGCGCCAATATGGGCACCACGATCACCAATACTTTTGTTAGCATGGGTCATATCCGTGACAAACAAGAGTTCCAACGCGCGTTCAGTGCAGCCACCGTACATGACTTCTTTAACCTACTTGCCGTTGCAATCTTCCTGCCATTAGAAATTGCCTTTGGTATCTTAGAAAAGATCGCCACTTATCTTGCAACACTTTATGTGGGCGGTAACAGTTTAAGTATTAAAGAATTCAACTTTATTAAACCACTAACCAAACCAGCTGTGAATACCGTGAAAGACATCGCTTCAAGCCTACCATTTGAAGGTAATACGGTCGGCCTAGTAATGGTGCTGCTTGGTATCGTTATGATTGGTTTCTCGGTAACCTTCCTAGGCAAAGTCTTAAAATCTGTCATGGTTGGCCGTGCTAAAATGGTATTACATAACGCCATCGGTCGTGGACCAGTGAGTGGTATTATGTCAGGGACAGCAGTAACAGTGATGGTACAATCATCATCAACGACGACTAGCTTAATGATCCCATTAGCAGGTAGCGGCGTGTTTACGACTCGCCAAATATTCCCATTTACCTTGGGCGCTAATATTGGTACTACCATTACGGCACTATTAGCTGCAACTTCTATAGGCGGTGAAGCCGCGCAAGTTGCCATGACCATAGCCCTCGTGCATGTAATGTTTAACGTATTTGCCGTGGCATTAATTTACGGTATTCCAGCACTGCGTGAAATCCCAATCAAATGTTCAGAAGCGCTTGCTCGCCAAGGCACTGAAAATAAATTCATCGCCTTTGGTTATGTTATCGGTGCATTCTTTGCGCTACCGGGATTGATGATTATTTTCTAAGGCTATAAACAAACTCTTGGCTCAATATAAGTTAAGTCAAACATAAATGAAAAAGCTCAGACTGATTCTGAGCTTTTTTACATCTGCACTAAAATCACTTAGTTTCACTTACTAAGCTCTTCAAGAAAAAGCTGATCTAGATCAACATCCAAACACCCACCAGCGCGTAGAATCGCGAACCTTGATGCCCTGAGGCATTCCCTGACTTGAACTCAGACAAAAATTGAGGTTGAAATGTTTACTCCAGAATTGCTTTCCCCTGCAGGTTCACTAAAGAACATGCGTTATGCTTTCGCCTACGGCGCAGATGCCGTTTACGCAGGCCAACCACGTTATAGCCTACGCGTTCGTAACAACGAATTTAGCCTAGAAAACTTAGAAATTGGTATCAATGAAGCGCACGCGCTTGGTAAACAATTCTACGTGGTGTGTAACATCCAACCTCATAATTCCAAATTAAAAACTTTCATCCGCGATTTAACTCCAATCATTGCAATGAATCCTGATGCTTTAATCATGTCGGATCCGGGTTTAATAATGATGGTGCGTGAAGCATTCCCAGATATGGTTATTCACCTTTCTGTGCAAGCTAACGCAGTTAACTGGGCAACCGTTAAATTCTGGTATACCCAAGGTGTTAAGCGTGTGATCTTATCGCGTGAATTATCGCTGGATGAAATTGAAGATATTCGTTTCCATTGCCCAGATATGGAAATTGAAGTATTTGTGCATGGCGCATTATGCATGGCTTACTCAGGCCGTTGCTTGCTTTCTGGTTACATCAATAAGCGCGATCCAAACCAAGGTTCTTGCACTAACTCATGTCGCTGGAAGTACGATGCGCATGAAGCAACTGAAAACGAAACCGGTGATATTGTTGCAACTGAACCAGAAATCTATATTCCTGAATCACCAGAGCCTACTTTAGGCGAAGGTAAACCGACGGACCAAATCTTCTTATTACAAGAACAAGGTCGACCAAATGAATATATGCCAGCGTTTGAAGACGAGCACGGCACGTACATCATGAATTCAAAAGATTTACGTGCTATCCAACACGTAGAACGTCTTACAAAAATGGGGGTTCACTCATTAAAAATCGAAGGGCGTACTAAGTCTTTCTATTATTGTGCTCGTACTGCGCAAGTTTACAAGCAAGCAATTAACGATGCTGTCGCTGGACGTGATTTCGATCCATCACTACTCGGCACGTTAGAGCATTTAGCACACCGTGGTTACACCGAAGGCTTCTTAAGCCGTCATACTCACGATGCGTACCAAAACTACGATTACGGTTATTCAATCAGTGAAACACAACAATTTGTTGGCGAAATGAACGGTCGTAACGACAAAGGTCTTGCTGAAGTTATCGTTAAGAATAAATTTTTAGTGGGTGATTCATTAGAGTTAATGACGCCAAAAGGTAACATGACCTTCAAGCTGGAAGAGTTAGAAAACCGTAAAGGTGAAACAATGGAATACGCACCAGGCTCTGGCCATATTGTGTATTTACCCGTGCCTGAAGAAGTTGAACTAGACCATGCGCTGCTTATGCGTAATTTCGCTAATAGCGAAGACACTCGTAACCCACACAAATAAGAAGCAGTATTATGGCGTTACTCATTAATGATAAGTGCATTAATTGCGATATGTGCGATCCTGAATGCCCAAACGGGGCAATCACATTTGGGGCTAAGATTTATGAAATAGATCCGCTATTATGCACAGAATGCGTAGGCCATTATGACAAACCAACCTGTAAAACGGTTTGCCCAATTAATTGTATTATTACCGACCCAGCCAATGTGGAAAGTGAAGATACTTTATGGGAAAAATTTGTCATGATTCAAGATGCAACAAAGCTAGCATAGCGAACAAATGTCAGTAATAAAAAGGCGAGTTAACGGTTAAATATCATCACCATTAACTCGCCTTTTCTATTTTCTATTTTTCTGAATTAAAACCCCTTACTCAGAGAAGTAATAATAAATTATAAAATCTGGATTGCCTCACGTTGCTCTTTAACCTCAACGCTTAACCAATCTTCTTTCAGCAATGACGTTAATACATGATCTTGCCATTTTCCGGCAATCTTTAGATATTTTCTTGCATAACCTTCGCGTTCAAAACCAAGTCGTTCCAGTAAAGCTCCACTACGTTGATTGACGGGAATATAATTTGCCATCACTCGATGTAATCCCAAATTTTCAAAAATAAAATCTAGTGTGGCAGATAAGAACTCCAACATGAGTCCTTTACCTTGATACTCAGCGTCAACGGAATAGCCAAGGTTACAAGACTGAAAAACCCCTTGAATTATATTGCTGAAGTTGGCAACAGCGACAACCTTACCCTCACCTTTAGTGAACGCGACAAATCCAACGCCACTGGCTTCTTTGAATTCGTCCTGCATTTGATCAATGCGTTGCACCCACCATGGTACCGAGTAAAATGATTGCAGGCGCAGAGGCTCCCAGCTTGCAAGATGTGTACGATTCTGCCAATAATAATCTCGTAGCTTTTGAGCATCTTGTATGGTTGGAATACGGATGATCAAATTTTTACTCATTAATATTGGAAAATCCGAATACATACTACACCTCTGTTCTAAATAGCTTGTTGTCGCATAGCAGAGCTTAAACCGCCATGATTAACTAACTGATTCATTAATTTGAATGTAGTTAGTATACGTTCAATGATCGGAGTTTCAAGTGGATAAAGCGGCTCTTTACAACTTGTCACTGCATCACAAGTGGCTACTATTAAATGTTCTAAAATCAAGTAAGTACTATTTTCAGTAAAATTATTTAATGCCAAATCGGTAGCCGAGTAAGCACCACGGCACTCACTGCTGATCCGTAATACAATACAGGGTAAAGTCACTATGTTAGCGCAGCGAGAAAATGCATAAAAATTAGCTAAACTTTCCTCCTCCCATTCAGGACTGATAATGATCACCGCATCAGCAGCCAGTAAAGGCTTGGCAGTTTTCTGCCATTGTTCTTGCCATAATGGATATTCATTTTTCAGGCTTGCATCCCAAATAGGTAAAGCAAGTTGAGTAAAATCGATAAGAGAAACTTGAGAGAATTGCGATGACTGCTGAGCGAGCTGTAAAACAGATTCAGCTATTTTATTAGATGTTGAACGATGGCGAGTACTGCCACTAACGATAACTAATTTCACGGGGTGCTCCTTGCATAAATAGGCGTTGCCTTATTAAAGGTAGGCCAGTTTCATCCTAAAACTGACCTTTATAGAATTATCTCATGCGACAAAAACTTATATCGAAAAAGTAATTTCTATAACTAAAAGTATACCGATAATTTTTTTTATACCTAACTATAAATCACTAAATTTACGCTGATTTTAGCGGTTTACTCAGCCCTTGCTTGATAAAATCAGCTATAAACATCAACAACTTATTCGCTACATCAGGAAGCTCTTCTAAATCGAAACTATCAAGCATGTTTTTCACTTCTAAACCAAGCTCAGTATCGCCTTCTATTTGCAAGCGGCGTTGAAAAAACAACGTATCAGGATCTTCTTTACGTGCAGTGATCAATACCAATTCATTTAGATTACCACGGAAGCTCACATCACTCTGCGGGGCGTTATCTGCAACAACTAATTTATTGTTTTCACAACTAATAAACCAGCTTAATCCTAAATCTTGCACTGAAACCTGCAACCATTTTTGTTCTAAAAAATCAAATTCATCGTCTTCCAATGCTTCTGCAAAAACTCGATTTAATACACCCGACAACACTTTTTCTTGCACAGAAAAAGGCATGAACTTTGCTGGAAAGGCTAAGATTTGTGGTACGGTTTTAACTAACCTTTGCTGTAAAGTTTGCAACATCAGGGTATATCCTTGCTTTGATTCAAATATTGAAAGCGAAATTCTACCCTGCTATTGGAAAAGTGATCATAAGCAAAGTCAATTTAATGTTAATTAAATAATTTAAAAAAACCTTTCTATACCTGCCCTAAATCAAGTCCGGATAACGCGATATCCCTTACACTTTTTGCAAGTTAAATCGCCAAAGATAAATATTCATGGAACTACTCTGCCCAGCAGGCAATTTACCTGCTTTAAAAACTGCCGTCGATAATGGCGCAGACGCCGTTTACATTGGTTTTAAAGACGATACCAATGCGCGTCATTTTGCAGGTCTGAATTTTACAGACAAAAAACTCGATAAAGCTGTCGATTACATTCGTAGTCACAATCGCCATTTACATGTAGCAATCAACACCTTTGCTCATCCAGGTAAAATAGAACGCTGGGAACGTGCGGTTGACCGCTGCGCGGATATGGGCGTAGATGCAGCTATCATTTCAGATATCGCGGTACTTGATTATGCCACCAAGAAACATCCAAATTTAGAATTGCATTTATCCGTACAAGCATCCGCGACCAATGTTGAAGCCATTAATTTCTATACCAACAATTTCAATGTCAGCCGGGTGGTATTGCCACGCGTATTATCAATTCACCAAGTGAAACAACTCGCTCGTAATACAGATGTTGAACTGGAAGTATTTGCTTTTGGTAGCTTATGTATTATGGCTGAAGGACGCTGCTACTTATCTTCATATTTAACTGGTGAATCGCCAAATACTGTCGGTGCCTGCTCACCCGCTAAATATGTACGCTGGGAAGAAACTGACAATGGCCTTGAATCTCGTCTTAATGATGTATTAATCGATCGCTATCAAGAAGGTGAGAAAGCTGGTTATCCAACTTTATGTAAAGGCCGTTTTGATGTCGGTGGCAAAGTATTCCACGCATTAGAAGAACCAACCAGCTTAAATACGTTAGAACTTATTCCAGAACTCGCTAACGCCAACATTGCAGCAGTTAAAATCGAAGGTCGTCAACGTAGCCCTGCATATACCGAACAAGTAACCAAAGTATGGCGAGCAGCAATCGATCGCTATAAAGCAGACCCAGGGCAGTACCGAGTCGAATCACAATGGAACCAACAGCTAGATAATTTATCAGAAGGCACAACGACGACACTTGGCGCTTACCATCGCGATTGGCAATAAATAATACAGAGACAGAGAATACGATGAAATATGCATTAGGACCAATTCTATATTATTGGCCAAAAACTAAAGTTGAAGATTTTTATAACGCGGCTACGAATTCATCTGCAGATGTCATCTATATGGGTGAAACAGTGTGCAGTAAACGCCGAGAATTAAAGCCGAAAGATTGGCTGGGTTTGGCTAAAGATATTGCAGATTCCGGCAAGCAGGTTGTTATTTCAACCATGGCGTTATTAGAAGCGCCTTCTGAAGTTAATGTACTGCGTAAATACTGTGAAAATGGTGATTTTGTTGTGGAAGCCAATGACTTTGGTGCCATTAATTTATTGGCCGAAGCAAAAACGCCGTTTGTATGTGGCCATGCATTGAATGTTTATAACGCACAGGTTTTACAGTTGCTAGTTAATCAAGGTATGCAGCGCTGGGTAATGCCAGTTGAGCTATCTCGCGATTGGTTAATGCAACTACAGCAAGATTGTCAGGATCTAAAAATCCGCGATAAGTTTGAGATTGAGGTACTTTCTCACGGTCATCTACCATTGGCTTATTCAGCTCGTTGCTTTACAGCTCGTTCAGAAAATCGCGCTAAAGACGATTGTGAATTATGCTGTATCAATCATGAAAACGGTATTCCACTGTTTAGCCAAGATAAAAAAGAATTGTTTACCATTAACGGTATTCAAACTATGTCTGGCTATAAATATAACTTACTAAATGATGTAGAGAGTATGCGAGATCTGGTTGATGTGATCCGCGTTAGCCCAATGGGCATGGAATCATTGGAAGTGATTGAACAATTTAAACAATCTGTAGAACATAACATTAAACTCGATCTTCCTCATGATCGTGAATGCAATGGTTACTGGCACCAAATTGCTGGTTTAGAGACCGTTAGCCTTTGATTAAAAAGAGCGGTGAGATTACGGTAATCTCATCGCTCTTTTTTTGTTTTTATTTAGTTTTCAACCGCTGTAACTCTAAACGTGCATAACCATGCTCGATAAATTCATAAACATTATTAGCTAAAGACAGCTTAAAGAAAGTCTCAGCAGCCACGTCATTACCTTGTAGTAACTTTAATTTACCAAGATAAAAATAAACTTCAGTTAATCGCTGCGCTAATAGTTTATTGTAATCAGCGCTATTTGGACTCAGTTCATCTTTAACTTTGCCTAACAATTGCTTTTCTGTTATCTGCTGGGCATACAACGCCACTATGTTCCAAGACCAATTATCATCAACTCTTTGTGCAAAGCGTTGTGACAGCTCTTTTGTTGCTTGTTTTGGCGTTAATTCAAACTCAGGATAAAACGCCCACAGAGTACGAAAGGGATCATTGGGTTTATCGACATACGCAGCGGTAAGATCGGTAATGCCTAAGCTATAACGTTCGCCATAATATAAAGCAATGCCGCGGTTTAAGGCGACATAACCATTATCAGGTTCAAGTTGTTCAACAGAATCGTAAGCATCATAAGCTTCGTCAAATTGTTCGGTTTGGGTCATATATAAACCAATGAAATTATACGCGGGTACAAAGTCAGGTTGTAAGTTTACGGCGCGTTGGAAATCTGCATGTGCTAATGAACGTAGCCCCATGCTGTCAGCTAATAATCCGCGTTCATAAAAATAACGCGCTTGGCGGCTAGCATCTTCTTTAGCATCAAAAATCAGCTGGCTATAGCGCATTAACATGATTTCAGTTTGGTAGTTAACTTGCAAAGGTTCGGCAAGCACTAAAGCAGTGGCATCAAATTCTTTATTAGTTATCGGATTGGAAAGACTACTGCACCCAGATAGTAAAGCTGTAATGGCAAACAAACTCAGGTATCTTTTCATTAATGAACCACTTGTTTTATAGATATAAAAAAGGAGCGTATCAACGCCCCTTCAAATAATCAATCTAAATTAAATAGCTAATCGCTTATTCGCTTATTCGCTAGCAGGTTGCTCTGCAGCTTCAGCTGGAGCAGCAGGTGCATCCATAGCTTCTTTAATACTTAGACGAATACGACCTTGGCGATCAACTTCCAGTACTTTAACTTTAACAACTTGCTCTACAGACAGGTGATCTGCAACTTTGTTCACTCGTTCTTGCGTAATTTGCGAGATATGAACTAAGCCATCTTTACCAGGTAGGATGTTAACGAATGCACCAAAGTCAGCAAGACGTACAACTTTACCTTCGTAGATTTGACCAACTTCAACTTCAGCTGTTAGTTGGTTGATACGTTCGATTGCTGCTTCAGCTTGTTCGCCGCTTGTAGCTGCAATTTTCACAGTACCGTCATCTTCGATTTCGATAGTTGTACCAGTTTCTTCAGTAAGAGCACGGATTGTTGCGCCACCTTTACCGATGATATCTTTGATCTTGTCCGTGTTGATTTTGATTGTATGAATGCGCGGTGCGAATTCAGATACATCTTCACGGTTAGTCGCGATAGCTTGGTCCATAACACTTAAGATGTGTAAACGTGCAGCTTTTGCTTGTACAAGCGCTTTCTGCATGATCTCTTTAGTGATACCTTCGATTTTGATATCCATCTGTAGTGCAGTGATACCAGCAGTTGAACCAGCAACTTTAAAGTCCATGTCACCTAGATGATCTTCATCACCAAGAATGTCTGAAAGCACTACGCTACGGTCGCCGTCAAGTACTAGACCCATTGCAATACCAGCAACAGACGCCTTGATTGGCACACCCGCATCCATAAGTGCTAACGAAGTACCACATACAGAAGCCATTGAGCTTGAACCGTTAGATTCAGTAATTTCAGATACAACACGTACTGTGTACGGGAATTCATCTGCATTAGGCATAACAGCTAAAACACCGCGTTTCGCTAGACGACCGTGACCAATCTCACGACGTTTAGGCGAACCAACCATACCCGTTTCACCAACGCAGTAAGGAGGAAAGTTGTAGTGCATTAGGAAACGGTCAACAGTTTCGCCAGTTAGACTGTCGATACGTTGTGCATCACGCTCTGTACCTAATGTAGCAGTAACAAGTGCTTGAGTTTCACCACGAGTGAATAGTGAGCTACCGTGTGTACGTGGTAGAACGCCAGTCATAACGCTTAATGCACGGATCATTTCAGGATCACGACCATCAATACGAGGTTCGCCATCAAGAATACGGTTACGTACGATGTTCTTTTCTAAAGAACCCAGTAAGTCGCCTGCTTCACGTGTATTTAGATCTGCGTCTTCTTCTAATAGCTTAGCAATAACACCTGATTTGATTTCGCCAACTTTTGCGTAACGCTCAGATTTTTCTTGAATTTGATAAGCAGCTGCTACGTCTTCAGAAGCCAGTTCAGCAATTTTAGCTTTCACTTCTTCATTAACAACAGGTGCAGTCCAATCCCATTTAGGTGTATTTACTTCTGCTGCGAATTCTTTAACAGCTTCGATAACAACTTGCATTTGCTCGTGGCCATATACAACCGCGCCTAGCATTTGTTCTTCGCTTAATACTTCCGCTTCAGACTCAACCATAAGTACTGCATTTTCAGTACCTGCAACAACTAGGTCTAGTTTGCTTTCTGCTAACTCAGATGTTGATGGGTTAAGAATGTATTCGTCATTTTGGAAACCGATACGTGCAGCACCGATAGGACCGTTGAACGGCATGCCAGAGATGCTTAATGCAGCTGAAACACCAATTAACGCAACCATATCAGGTTGGATTTCTGGGTTAACAGATACAACAGTAGCTACTACTTGAACTTCGTTTTTGAAGCCAGCAGGAAATAGTGGACGGATTGGACGATCGATAAGACGACAAGTTAAAGTCTCGCCTTCACTTGGACGACCTTCACGCTTGAAGAAACCACCAGGGATTTTACCTGCTGCATATGTACGTTCTTGGTAGTTTACTGTTAGCGGGAAGAAATCACGACCGGCTTCAGCTTGCTTTTTACCAACAACACTTACTAATACAGAAGTATCACCAATGCTTGCCATAACAGCTGCAGTCGCTTGACGTGCAATAACACCTGTTTCTAATGTAACTGTATGTTCACCATACTTAAACGTTTTTACGATAGGATTCACTCTTTGTCCTTAATCTAATAGTCTCTTTAATTTCGTCGGTAAGTATACTGCATATGAAAATTAAAGGGCAATGTAAGTGTTGGAAATAGTGAAATAAGTTAAAAATAGTGAGAACTGGAAAGGATTTACAAACATAGCAGGAAGTGTTTATGACCGCGATTTAATACTTAGTCTAGAGGTATGGCAACTAGCGGAAACAGCGTGGCAAAAAACAGGCACAAAAAAAGGAGCTTAAAAGCTCCTTTTTATATTTATAGTTTAAAAACTACAAATTAACGACGTAGACCTTGACGAGCGATAAGCTCTAGGTAACGAGCGTTTTCAGTACGCTTTAAGTAATCAAGAAGTTTACGACGGCTAGAAACCATACGTAATAGACCACGACGGCTGTGGTGATCGTGGATGTGTTTCTTGAAGTGACCTTGAAGGTGGTTGATTTGTGCAGTTAAAAGTGCAACTTGAACTTCAGTTGAACCAGTGTCGCCTTCTTGACGTGCGTATTCTGCAACGATAGCTGCTTTAGCTTCTGCGTTTAATGACATAGTGGATATCTCCGATAAATATAATAAAACCATAGCCAACCACTCGTTCAGCTACAGCAAAGAAAGCCGGAGTATACAGAGCTTGCATCTTAACCGCAACGATTTTATCCAGACATCACATAAATACAAAAAACAGCATAAATAAACATCAAGATCTACTCGCTATAGTCGATAGATCATTTGATCCTTAAAAGTAGAAGTAAGATCATGGCAATAAAATTGCATATATTTTCACCGACTACTTTTACTGATTAAGCACAAGGCATTTATGCTCGCTTGGCTTAGCGACATAAAAACAGACCTACCTCGGGGGATTAGCAATATGAAATATGATTTAGCAACAACACTGCCATTACTGTCACGCTCATTGAGTCCAGTGGTTACGGTGTGTTTACTTTCTATTTCTAGCCATCTTTATGCGGCAGACTATAAATCAGCTTTAAGCCAAAATACTGACACTAATAGCATTAATGTTCATACGACTTTCGGTGCAGACCTATTAAACTTCTCTAGCCAATTTAATTCTATCAGCGGCAATGCGGCAAAAACTGCCCTTTTCCAAATCGAAAGTGTAACTCAAAGCCAATTACTATTACAAAGCTATAATGACTTGCAAAACGCAATTATCAATGAGAAATTTTCGGTTGAAGATCTATTTATTTTCAATAATCAACTGAGTTGGCAGAATGCTTATTTTTCACAGCAATACTTCCGAATTAATGACCCAAAGAAAACCGTAAACTTAAATAATCCTTCATTCATTACGCCATCAGGTCCAATCCAATATTATCAAGCACAGTTAGCTAGTTATAATAAAGACAAGACTATAATGGCAACACTGGCTTATAAATCAGCGCAAAACAATCAATATTTAGGTGAACGACAAGCGAATCTCGAAGCAGATATTGCCTTTTATAATCCATATAAATATTTCAGTCGCGTAAATCTTAATTATAAGAAGAGCTTGGTAGGAATAGAAATGTCACAACTCGGCATGGGGCTGACGTTTTACGGCGATTTAAATCTCTCAATCTTATCCTCTCTAAGCATCGAAGATATCAATAACAACCGCTTTCCTAAAAAAATGAACCTGAGTATTGGTATTTCAACACCACTTTAATCGTCGGTAAACTAATGCTTATGCGAGTTAACAAACCACTCATTAATAGCCAATAAAAAAGCAGCATATAAATGCTGCTTTTAATCTTTATACCAAAAGTCACTGTTTACTGTAGTTCGCGTGCTTGCGTTTCATAGTTAACTAAACGTTTTGGTGCGACTTTACCGTCTTTATCAATTTGGCCAACGCCAAAAACTCACGCTCTTCACCGATCGTCATACGCACTAAGCCTTCGCTTGGCATATTCGGAACCAGGATAGCTTGACCTTGCATAACAAATATCGCATTTTCAGAGGCTATATTTGCTTCAGGTAAATGACTTACCGCTGAATCAAGTGGTAACAATAATGGGTCCAGAACCTCTTTTGGTTGGATCTCATCACTTTGTGCTTGCTCAACCATCGCTTCAAGCTCTTCAAAAGTCACCATTTGTTCTGCAGGATATTTACTGACACCAATACGACGTAACATAGTTACATGCGCACCACAGCCTAATAGCTCACCCATGTCATCAACGATAGTACGGATGTAAGTCCCTTTACTCACGTGAATTTCAAGGTTTACTTCGTTGTTTTCATAACTAAGTAACTTAAGCTCGAAAACATTGATAGGACGCGCAGGGCGATCAATAAAGATACCTTGACGTGCATACCAATAAAGCGGCTTGCCTTCATGTTTCAATGCTGAATACATAGAAGGCACTTGTTCACCTTTACCACGGAATTTATCCAAGGTAATCAGTAGGTCGGCATCGCTGACACTCACCGGGCGCGTATCAACAATCTCGCCATGAGAATCAGACGTATCGGTGCGTTCACCCAGTTTTGCTGTCACTAAGTAACGTTTGTCAGAGTCTAATAGAAACTGTGAAAACTTAGTGGCTTCACCAAAACATAACGGCAACATACCCGTTGCTAATGGATCTAGCGCACCGGTATGACCCGCTTTACAAGCAGAGTAAATTTTCTTTACTCGTTGCAGAGCATCGTTAGAGCTAATACCCGTAGGTTTATCTAACAAGAAGACGCCATGAACATCACGGCCTTTCCATCGGCGACGACGTGCAGACATGGTTAAGCGTCCTCTTCAGTATCATTAGCTTCAGTACCGAATTTTTCTTGTAGTGCTTTATCGTGTGCACTGACTTCAGTCACAAGGTTAGACATACGCATACCTTCAACTAACGTATTATCATAGATAAAACGTAATTCAGGTACGATACGTAACTTCATTGCGCTACCGACTAACGAACGGATATAACCACTCGCAGAGTCTAATGCTGCAACGCCTTCTTTAATACGTTCTTCATCATTATCGATATTGAAAAACGTCACGTAGACTTTTGCGTAAGAAAGATCGCGAGATAGATCGATGCTTGATACGGTTACCATACCAACACGTGGATCTTTAATTTCGCGTTGTAAAATACGTGCAACTTCTTGCTGCAGCTGTTGCGCAACACGACGAGAACGACTAAATTCTTTTGCCATTTTTAAATTCCTCTAAAGGAAAATGGGGACCACAAGGTCCCCACAATATTACTATAACCGGAACAATCAGTTAAACATTACAGGGAACGTTTAATTTCAACTGTCTCGAATACTTCGATTTGATCACCAACGCGCACGTCATTGTAGTTCTTAACACCGATACCACATTCGATACCCATGCGAACTTCTTGTACGTCATCTTTAAAGCGACGCAGCGATTCAAGTTCACCTTCATAGATAACGATATTATCACGTAGTACACGGATTGGAGCGCTACGTTTAATGATACCTTCAGTAACCATAGAACCAGCAATAGAACCAATTTTAGGTGATTTGAATACATCACGAACTTCAGCAAGACCAATAATTTCTTGACGGAATTCAGGAGCAAGCAAACCACTCATTGCTTGTTTAACTTCATCAATCAAGTCATAGATAACGCTGTAGTAACGTAAATCAACACTTTCGTTGCTTACAACTTCACGCGCTTTTGCATCAGCACGTACGTTGAAACCAAGTACGATTGCGTTAGATGCAGCAGCTAATGTCACATCTGTTTCAGTAATACCACCAACGCCACGTGCGATGATTGCAACTTTAACTTCATCAGTTGATAGACGAACAAGCGACTCACAAAGTGCTTCTAATGAACCTTGTACATCGGCTTTAAGTACGATATTAAGTTCAGAAACTTCACCAGCTTCCATGTTCGCAAACATGTTGTCTAGTTTCGCTTTTTGTTGACGAGCTAGTTTAACATCACGGAATTTACCTTGGCGGTAAAGTGCAACTTCACGTGCTTTCTTCTCGTCACGAACTACTGTCGCTTCATCACCCGCTTGTGGCACACCTGAAAGACCTAAGATCTCAACAGGAATTGACGGACCAGCAAATTCGATTGGCTTACCGTTTTCATCGCGCATTGCACGAACGCGGCCATACTCAAGACCACAAAGCACGATATCACCTTGCTTCAATTGACCTTGTTGTACAAGTACTGATGCAACTGGACCACGACCTTTATCAAGACGAGATTCAATAACAACACCCGCAGCAGGACCAGTAGCAACCGCTTCTAGTTCTAATACGTCAGCTTGTAGCAAGATGCCTTCAAGTAGCTCATCAATACCAGTACCCGCTTTAGCAGATACATAAACGAACATGTTTTCGCCGCCCCAATCTTCAGGCATTACGTCATGTTGCGCTAATTCGCTCTTAACGCGATCTGTGTCCGCGCCTTCTTTATCCATCTTGTTTACTGCAATTATAAGCGGTACACCAGCAGCTTTAGCATGGTGGATAGCTTCGATTGTTTGTGGCATTACACCATCATCAGCAGCAACAACAAGTACAACAATATCTGTCGCTTGAGCACCACGAGCACGCATAGACGTAAACGCCGCGTGTCCAGGAGTATCAAGGAACGAGATCATGCCGTTTTCAGTTTCAACGTGGTAAGCACCGATATGCTGGGTAATACCACCGGCTTCACCGTCAGCAACTTTTGCACGACGAATATAATCAAGTAGTGACGTTTTACCGTGATCTACGTGACCCATGATAGTTACAACAGGCGCACGAGTTACTTTATTACCTTCAACTTGCGCTTCAGCCATTACCGCTTCTTCTAGTGCATTTTCTTTCACTAGAATAACTTTATGACCCATATCTTCTGCAATTAACTGTGCAGTTTCTTGGTCAAGAATCTGGTTAATTGTCACCATTGAACCGGCTTTCATCATGTATTTAATGATTTCAGTCGCTTTAACAGCCATGCGTTGAGCTAGTTCGCTTACGCTAACTGTTTCACCGATGCGTACATCACGCTCAACTTTAGCCACAGGCTTGTTGAAACCTTGCTGCATGCCTTCTGGTGCATTAACTGATTTACCTTGATGACGGTTATAACGGTTATCAGGTTTACGGCCTTTCGCTTTACGTGCTTTACCTTTGCCTTTTGGTGCAGGTTTTGCAGCTTCAGCTACCGGTGCAACAGGTTTTTTCTTACGTTCACCTTTTTGCGCCTGTGCATCAGCATCATCTTCCGCTGCTTGCGCATGTGTAGATGTTGTTACGTGGTAATCAGCCGACTTCTCTTTCTTTGCACGTTCAGCTTCTTCTTCAGCCCAACGGCCAGAGTTTTCTTCTGCTAATTTACGTGCTTCTTCAGCTTTCGCTTGAGCTTCCAGCTCAGCTTTACGAGTGGCTTCCTGCTCTTGCTTCTGCTTCAAAGCTTCCGCTTCGCGCTTCGCCATATCATCTGCCTCTTTTGACTTGTTATTTTGTGGTTTTGAAGCAGCTTGTTTAGCCTTTACTTCAGAATCACGTTTTATTTTTGCTTCTTCATCACGCTTTATTTTTGCTTCCGCGTCAACTTTCGCCTTCGCTTCTGCATCACGTTTAGCAACTTCTTCAGCTGCAATGCGCGCTGTTTCTGCCGCTTCTTTAGCTGCTTGCTCTTCTGCTTCTTTTGCTTGTTCTTCAGCTGCACTACGTTTTACATAAGTACGTTTCTGACGAACTTCAACAGCAACTGATTTTTGCTTACCACCACTACCAGCAACGCTTAAAGTACTTTTCTTTTTACGTTGTAGTGTTAAACGGCTCGGCTCTGATGCTGTATCACTACCGTGCTGTTCACTTAAATGCACGAGTAATGTTTGTTTTTCAGTTTCGCTGACAACGCTATCTGACGCTTTGTTAATACCAGCATCAGAAAACTGTTGTACTAGGCGATCAACAGTTGTGCCGATATCATCGGCCAATTTAGTAATTGATACATCTGCCATGTTGTTCGATCCCTCCTTGCGCGAATTATTCGCTTTCACTGAACCAACAAATATTACGCGCAGCCATGATTAGCTCACCAGCACGTTCATCTGTTAATTCTTCAATTTCACTTAAGTCATCAATGCCTTGCTCAGCTAAGTCTTCTAACGTTTTCACACCATGACTCGCAAATACATAAGCAAGATGCTTTTCTAAACCTTCAAGAGCAAGTAAGTCTGCACTTGGTTCAGCGCCTTCTAATGACTCTTCGGCTGCTAATGCTGACGTTGTAAGTGCGTTTTTAGCACGGCCACGTAGCTCATCAACAAGATCTTCATCAAAACCATCAATTTGTAAGAATTCATTTACTGGTACGTAAGCGATTTCTTCCAATGATGAGAAGCCTTCTTCGATTAATAACTCAGCCATATCTTCATCGATATCAAGCTTGTCAGTGAAGATAGACATCAAACGATCATTTTCTTTTTGATGTTTTTCATTAGCTTCATCAACAGTCATTACATTTAATTCCCAACCTGTTAGTTGAGAAGCTAGGCGTACGTTTTGACCATTACGACCAATTGCTTGAGCTAAGTTGTCTTGTTCAACAGCAACATCCATTGTGTGCAGATCTTCATCAACAACAATAGAAGCAACTTCTGCAGGAGCCATTGCATTAATAACGAATTGCGCCGGATTATCATCCCAAAGGATAATATCAACACGTTCGCCATTTAATTCACTAGATACAGCTTGAACACGTGCGCCACGCATACCAACACAAGCACCAACAGGGTCGATACGTTTGTCGTTAGATTTCACAGCAATTTTTGCACGAGAACCCGGATCACGAGCAGCAGCTTTAAGTTCTAGCATCTCTTCGTTGAACTCAGGCACTTCAACACGGAACAATTCAATCAGCATTTCGTTACAAGCACGGCTAATGAATAGCTGTGTACCACGCGCTTCTGGTTTTACTTCTTTTAGTAAACCTTTAATGCGATCACCAGTACGGAAAGATTCACGCGGTAGCATTTCATCTTTAAACATTACTGCTTCAGCGTTGTTGCCCAAATCAAGTACAACAGTTTCACGGTTAGCACGTTTAACTAAACCAGTGATTAGCTCACCTTCGTGTTTAGCAAACTGTTGAACGATAATATCGCGCTCAGCTTCACGAACTTTCTGAATGATAACTTGTTTAGCCGTTTGAGTCGTTACACGATCAAATGGTACTGAATCAATAAGATCCTCAATGAAAGCACCTGGTTCGATAGTTTCATCTTCATAACGAGCAGCGTCTAGTGTAATTTCTGAAAACGGGTTTTCTAATGGTTCACCCTTATCATCAATAACAGACCAGCGACGGAACGTATCAAAATTACCAGTTTTACGGTCGATTTCTACACGTACTTCAATCTCGCCTTCGTATCGTTTTTTAGTAGCTGTTGCTAGAGCTATTTCTAGCGCCTCGAAGATCTTTTCACGAGGTAATGCTTTTTCATTAGAAACCGCATCAACAACTAACAAAATTTCTTTATTCATTCCTGGACGCCTCGTTAGTCAAATTTTGGAACAATGTTTGCTTTCTGCATATTAGAATAAGCAAACACTTCATCTTTACCATCAACAGTGATAGTGATCATCTCACCGTCGACACTTTGAATTACACCTCTAAGCTTACGGCGACCATTTACAGCCAAGCGTAATAGAGCTTTAATTTCTGAACCGCAATATTCAACATAATGCGCAAGTTTAAATAATGGGCGATCCATACCTGGAGAAGAAACCTCAAGGCTATACTCACTCGAGATTGGATCTTCAACGTCCATTACTGCACTTATCTGATGACTGACCTTAGTACAGTCTTCAAGAAAAATACCATTTTCTTTATGGTCGATATAAACAAGCAATGTTGAATGCTTACCTGCACGAGTAAACTCGAGACCAATTAATTCAAAACCTAACATTTCAACTGTTGGTTCTAATAATTCTGTTAATTTTTGCTCCAAACTTGCCAAAATTCCCCCCTAGAAACAAAAAAAGGGCATATTGCCCAGTCTTAAAAAACAAAAAAGCCCCGGCTAATTAAGGCGGAGCTTCTTACTACTAGACCTTGTATGCCACTTTCATGGCGCTTATTATCGAAGTAAAAAACTGAGATAATAAACAAGAAGCCAATAACATTGCGTAAGTTAAGTTAAAATAACAATAAACTTAAGTAATATCATTTGCACTTTATTGACTAGCCTTATCAATAAAGTATTAAATTGGTTGCGGGAGCTGGATTTGAACCAACGACCTTCGGGTTATGAGCCCGACGAGCTACCAAACTGCTCCATCCCGCGACAATTTAATTGCGCTGATTATAGGCCATAGCCATCATAATAAGCAAGCTGAAATTTAATTTAATATTCAAAGATAAACTTCATTATTAAATATTTCAATACTCATCCTAAAAAGTGCAATTTACGCTCTTTAGAAAATAAAAAAACCTCAGTCATTTAACTAAGGTTTTTTATTTGGTGCCGTGGGCGGGACTTGAACCCGCACGCCCTTTCGAGCACCAGCCCCTCAAGCTGGCGTGTCTACCAATTTCACCACCACGGCTAAATTTTATTGAGGTACGTCGCTTGAACTTGCAGGTGCCACTGGCACATCGGTTACAATTTCAGCTGGCGCATCAAGAATGACGTCAATATCTTTTACCGTTGATAAATTACCAAGTACTAAACTAAGAGCAAAAAATGCAACAGCTAATACAGCTGTAACTCGTGTTAAAAAGTTACCTGAACCGCCAGCACCAAATACTGTATTTGAGCCGCCAGATCCAAAGCTCGCACCCATATCTGCGCCTTTGCCTTGTTGCATAAGAACAAAACCAATAATCGCAAGAGCTACAATTAAGTAAACTACAATAATAACTTCGTACATTTTGATACCTAATCTATAAGATTTAATGAAGCTTTATCGAGCACCTTACCCGAGGCAAGGGACACTAACTTAATATAACATTTCTGTCAGTGGTAAAGCGCTGACGATATTATCTAACCTCTAGTTGACATGCAAGCCAAATGTAAAAAAAACCAGTAATATTAATCATTCGCACAAAACAACGCCACTTAGTGTTTACATTTCGACTTACCATAAATGGTGACACTGACTATAAATACTATAAATACTATAAAGCTTAGTAAAGCAACCCAACAAAAGTGACGATAATTTAGATAGAAAGCCCTGCGATTTTATTAGCTAATGCGATCACTTGAGCTTCAATTTCACCTTCAACCATCACTCGAATCAAAGGCTCAGTACCTGATTTACGCAACAATACACGACCGCGATCAGCGAGCTCAGCTTCTACGTCCAAGACAGCTTGTTTAACAGCATCTGATTCAAGCGGATCAGAATCACCACTAAAGCGAACGTTGACTAAGACTTGTGGGAACTTCCTCATGCCAGAACGCAGTTCTTTCAACGTTAAACCGCTGTTTTTCAACGCAGCTAACACTAACAAGCTTGATACAATACCGTCGCCCGTTGTCGTATGATCGAGAGAAATAATGTGGCCAGAATTTTCGCCACCAATACGCCAACCTTTCTGATGTAACATTTCAACCACGTAACGATCACCAACAGCACTACGCGCAAATGGAACACCAAGATTTTTAAGTGCAATCTCAAGGCCCATGTTAGCCATTAAAGTACCAACAACGCCACCTTTCAATTCCCCATTACGTAATGCATCGCGAGCAATGATATATAAAATCTCATCACCATCAATAACGTAACCGGTATGATCAACCATCATTAAGCGGTCACCATCACCATCATAAGCAATACCAAGGTCAGCTTTTTCAGCTAATACTTTATCTGCAAGTGCCTGTGGCTCAGTTGCGCCACAACCATCATTAATATTTAGACCGTTAGGATTCACACCAATGGTAACAATTTCAGCACCCAACTCTCTAAATACATTCGGAGCAATATGATAAGTCGCACCATGGGCACAATCCAATACAATTTTTAATCCCTGCAAACTCGCTTGAGAAGGAAATGTACTTTTACAATATTCAATATAACGACCAGCAGCATCGTCAATACGTACCGCTTTACCTAATAAGGCAGATTCAACACAAGTTAATTCTTTTTCTAGCTCCGCTTCGATAGCCAATTCAACTGAATCCGGTAATTTAGTACCGTTTGCTGAGAAAAATTTAATACCATTATCATGATACGGATTATGTGAAGCGCTAATTACAATACCCGCTTCAGCGCGGAAAGTACGTGTTAAATAAGCCACAGCAGGTGTTGGCATCGGGCCCATAAATGCCGCATCTAAACCTGCAGCTGATAGGCCAGCTTCTAAAGCACACTCCAACATGTAGCCAGAAATACGCGTATCTTTACCAATTAATACTTTTTTTGTGCCTTGTTGTGCAAGTACTTTACCTGCCGCCCAACCTAGCTTTAATGCGAACTCAGGAGTAATAGGAGCTTTGCCAACAAGACCACGAATACCGTCTGTACCAAAATATTTTCTCGACATACTATTTATACCTAATTTGTAAGTGTTTTATTTTTATGATTTAACTGTGCCACAATAGCAAGGGCATCCGCCGTTTCTTGCACATCATGAACACGTAATATTTGTGCCCCTTTACTCGCGGCAATAGTAGCGCAAGCAAGACTTCCAGCTAATCGTTGCGATTCATCGCGATTAAGCAAATTACCAATCATCGATTTACGTGATACGCCAATTAACAATGGTAATTCAAATTGATGAAACGTTTCCATTTCTGCAAGCAATTGATAATTCTGTTCGAGTGTTTTACCAAATCCAAAGCCGGGATCTAAAATAATATTTTCCCGCTTAATACCCGCTTCAATACAACTTTGTATACGTTCCTCTAAAAACAGACAAACATCTGCAACCACATTCTGATAGTTAGGTGCTTGTTGCATCGTTTTCGGCTGACCTTGCATATGCATGATGCAAACTGGCACACTGAGTTCAGCTGCAGTGTTTAATGCACCATCAAGTTGTAAAGCTCGGACATCATTTATTATATGAGCACCCGCTTCAATAGCGGCACGCATCACTTCAGGTTTACTGGTATCTATCGAAATTACGGCATCAGTTTTTAAGACAAGTAGCTGGATAATAGGAATTACTCGACTTAACTCTTCCGCAACACTCACCTCTTCAGCACCAGGACGTGTTGACTCCCCACCTATATCGATAATTTTAGCGCCATCGGCTAACATTTTTTGAGCTTGGGAGAATGCAATATCGAGCTGAGTGAAGCGACCACCGTCAGAAAAAGAATCTGGCGTGACATTAAGGATACCCATGACAATAGGCTGAGTTAAATCTAATTTCTTAATACCAGATTGAGTTGTTAGGGTTAGCTGCATACGCTGTTTATCAATTCCTTTAGTAATTACCAATTAAATTCCATTCTATTCTATTCTATTCTATTCTATTCTATTTATTACTT
>Ga0209396_1000734_pt1 | contig 37730 bp, 31 predicted proteins | sample GOMGulsemesocosm_6_FD_184638 | JGI IMG/M metagenome (GOLD analysis project Ga0209396, IMG submission 184638) | Methane-oxidizing microbial communities from mesocosms in the Gulf of Mexico - GOM8C Gulf of Mexico (SPAdes) (version 2) | ecosystem: Environmental > Aquatic > Marine > Cold seeps...
TAATGAAGCCAATAAGTCTGTTAACTTATTATTAGGCAAACTCACTAAGTTTATTCAAAAGCGTCAACGTGAAGATGGCCGCTCTTTTGTTTCGCGTACCCGTATTGAAGTAAGTCGATATGGCGGTGAAAAAGTCATTGTCTTTAGAGTGGTACTAGCCAATCCGCTGACCACTAAAGAAATATTGCAGGATATCTTGCAACAGCAATGTCAATTAGCACAGGAAAGTGAAAACTTTTTACCTGAATTACTTAAAGTTGCTGAGTAAAGTTGCAGAATAGCGTTTTGACTTATTCGCTTTTATATCAGACATTAAAAAAGGCTCAAGTTACTTAGTAACTTGAGCCTTTTTGTTCGATATGTTTTTAGTAATTATGGTAAAGACCAAACTCTTGATTAATCTTTAGGTTTTGTTTGTTCGCCCAAAGGTAATACTCTTGATCTTCTAATTCACTTGCTGCTTCTTTATCAAGTAAGATAATTGCATTTTCGTGCAGTTGTAAAGACGATGCAGGGCAGGCGGCAGATAAAGCACCGGTAACCATGTCTTTCACGGCTTTTGCTTTGTTTTTACCTGTTGCCATCAGTAATACGTATCTCGCATCAAGAATGGTAGCAATTCCCATAGTCATGGCTAACGTTGGTTGAAACTCATCAGCGGTAAATAAACGGCTGTTATCATCAAGTGTTTGCTGAGTTAATGTTTTAATACGAGTACGAGAAGCAAAGCTAGACGTAGGCTCATTAAAGCCAATATGGCCATTTGCACCAATGCCTAAAATCTGTAGATCTACGCCGCCTTCTTGCTTAATCCTATCTTCATAAGCTAAACCTTGCTCTCTTGGATTTTCACCTTGATTACAGGTTGGTAGAAAGGTTTTACGTTTATCAATGTCAACATGATCAAATAAATTTTCATTCATGAAGTGACGATAGCTTTGTTGATTTGTGCCATCAATACCTAAGTATTCATCTAAATTGAAACTTGTGGTGTTACTAAAGCTCAACTCACCTGCTTTATGTTTATTAACCAATTCTTGATAAAGGCTAATAGGTGTACTGCCTGTTGCCAAACCTATAACAGGGTTTGATTTTTTATTGATTAGCTCTGCAACCCACTCAGCGGCACTTATGGCAACTTGTTGTGCATCATCAAAAATTATAACTTGCATGTTTTTTCCTTAGAAAAATAAAATTAACTAAAAGAGCAACCTATATCCAAGCACCTTGAGGTTGTTTGGCTATATGCTTATATTTTAGTCGATAAACTTTTATCATGATAAATATTATCTTACAGTATTAAAGAATGACAGCGCTGTCAATTCTTAATGTAGTTCCTCTAAAGGGTATTACAATTATTCTATAGATAAATAGCGGGTTGTTATGTTAAAGATTTAGACATAAGTGCATATTGAGTGCATAGTTAAGGATATGTTTACGCAAGACAATCCTTGAGAAGTTGTTATGAACAATAAAGACTTACGCAATAAAGAGCAATGGATTGATCTTATCGCAAATAGTGAACTACCGGCTATTACCTCTACCGCAAAAATGTTGGATAAATTTTCTAACGACGATAAATCATCGTTGCCGAAATTAAGTGAAGTGATTCTACATGACCAAGGTCTGTCGTCATGTTTACTTAAAGTCGCTAATAATATTCAGCATATTAGTGTCAATAAAGTCACCACGGTTTCTCGTGCAACCGTCGTTTTAGGTGTTCAAACCGTTAAAAATATTTGTTTGACGGCAAAATTAGTATCGAGTTTACTGGCAAGTAAAACCCTGGATATTAATGTTTATGAGCAGTTAACACAGTCGATGGCGAATTCATTTTATGCTGGTATGTTGGCAAAAATGATGGTGCCTAATTATAGTGAAGAAGTGCAAGAAGAAGTCTACTTAGCTGCTATGTTATATCGCATAGGTGAAACGGCTTTTTGGAGCTCTGGTGGTGATGTTGCTAAACAAATAGCAAATTATCCGACGAATTCTAGTGAAGATTTTGAGAACAATTGTCAGCAGGAGTTGGGCACTAACTTTAACGAGTTAAGCAAAGGGTTGGCAGTGACGTGGAAATTAAGTGATCTATTAATTAAGGCCTTGGATCAACCTACGACTCGTACCGATGAAGTGAAAGTTATTTATTATGCCGATAAACTTAGTAGCATTATTGCTAAGCCAGAAGGTAGTGAAGAAGACTACCATCAGTTGCTTAAAGAGATAGCCAATATTATGGGTATCAATGCACGACAGTTAACGGTAAGAATAGATCACACACGCGAACAGGCAGAAAAACTATTATCATCTTATGGTGCTGAACTATTAACTGAGCGTATAAATAAGTTACCTACCAGCGAAGACTTTGTCTCTCCAGAAGAAGAAGCTGACACCTTAGAAGAAATCAGTCGAGATAAGGCCTTATTGAACGGCTTTATGACGCTAACGAAATTGATGCAAAATAGTAAAGACTTTAATGAATACTTAACCGTAGCGTTAGAAAATATCGCGCAGACTTTTGTTTTTGAACGCAGCTCTTTTTTGATGTTAGTGGATAATAGGGCAAGGGTTAAGTCACGCTTAGTTATGAATAAAGAGGCTGAAGCTGATACCACTAAGATTAGCCTTGATATCAAACACAGTGACAATGTGATAACGAGGGCACTGGCTTCGGATACACCTGCTTTGATCAATGACTCACAAGAATTACGTTGGCGAGATCTTATCCCGCAGGCGTTTAGTGAGCTTATTGATGGTGGCGCAATCGCTTTTATACCCGTGAAAATAGGTGGAAAAGCTATTGGCGTGATTTCGCTGCAGATGCTGACACCTAAACGGCCAATAAAGACAACGGACTTTCGTCAAGTTTGTACCTTTATCGATCATCTGAATATGTGTCTTACTATGATTAAATATAGTTAATATTAGGCTTCACTTGAATGGGTTACTTGTGTTCTTGCCTTTGTAACTACTAATACAATTAGTTACTCGTTTTAGCAAATCTTCTGATAAACTAGCGTTAATTTAGTTATTAATGCACTTGAGTGCCTGTAGTTGCAATGAACGAATCTCCAATAAATGAATCTGCAAGAAACGAACCTTCAATAACAGAGAGTAGCTCTTTTTCTGCTCACTTTACTTTAGATAAAGCCCATTATACTGAATGTTATACACAGTCTAGTACTTTAACTCATGACAAAAAAACATATTTCAAAGCCAATGTATTAACTGTTTTTGGTCTATTTATTTTGTTATTTACCCCTGTTAACCCTTACGCGGCTTGGTTTGTTATTGCTTTAGGCATATTAGAGACGGTCAGTGTTTATTATCATCGACCTTGGTGGGTGTTAAGGCAAATGATGAGCAAGGCTTCAGGTAGTGAAGTGAGCCTGACAATTGATGAACAGGGAATTCTGACCGAATCTTTCCATATTAATACTCGTATTTTATGGACAGACGTAACAGCAGTCACTGAAACTGACTTGGGTTTTGTCGTTTACTTTAGTTTAGGTAAGTCTGTTACGGGTAAAGCAATAGCAAGTAAGAGTTACCTCTCTAAAAGTTGTTTATCCGCTAAGGCAGCCTCTTTTATCCTACAAAGAAGTCCAACTAGCGCTTAATGTTTGTAAATAAGAACCATTATGGCTAAACAAGCGTTTATTCGGCTATCAAACCCTAGGTTTATTTTAATTTTTTTGCTGTTTTGGGCTGCGTTATTATATAACTCTACCCATACAATAGCTGAGTTGATTGAGTATTCTCTATTTAGTTTTTTAGGCACCCTTGGCGCTATTTTTGCTAACTCGACAGGGGCTGGCGGTGGTGTGGTGTTTATTCCAATGTTCACTAAGCTTAATTTTAGTGAGCAGCAGTCAGTGGCAACTAGCTTTGCTATTCAATGTTTTGGTATGACCGCAGGTGCGGTTACCTGGTGGCACCATTATCAAGCAGAAAAAACTGATTTGCGTTTATGGCAAGGCTTTAAACGTATCATTAGTGTTACCAGTATTGCTTCTGTCATTGGTTTATATTCAATATTCACTGTCCAATTAAACTCCCCTGCATCTCTACATACCAGCTTTAGTTGGTTTTCGTTATTGCTTGGTTTCTTCATTATTTTAACTATTTATTTATTGAAAGGGCGTCGTGAGCGCAGCCAATTACATGTTGTCGATTATGTGGCCATTATACTTATTGGTGTTTTTGGTGGTGCCGTTACCGCTTGGTTAAGTGTCGGGGTAGGGGAGTTACTGGTCATTTATTTACTGCTGCGTCGCTTTGATATGAATATGGCTGTGGCCGCAGCTGTGATTGTTTCAGCTTTTACTGTGTGGGCTGCTATTGTGCAAGTGAGCCATGAGGTTTATTGGCAAGTGGTATTGTTTGCTGGTCCGGGTGCTGTGTTAGGTGGTATTTTTGCTAAAACATTGGTCATGCACCTATCAGCCACTAAATTAAAGTTATTTTTTGCCTGCTGGTTATTAATTAGTGGCTTGGTCGGCTTAAGCTGAAAAATTTCTGGGTGAGATCAATTCTTAATGAGAATAATTCTCAAAAATCTTGACAGGCTTTATTGTCCTTGTACAATTCCCGCATACTATTTTACTGAGAATGTTTTCATGTTAAAAAAATCGTTTATTGCCTTGTTTATGGCATTGTTTTTTATCGTTAGTTTTACCGCAAGTTTTATCGCTGATGCTAACGAAGAAGTTAATGTTTATTCTTATCGTCAGCCTTTCCTCGTAGAGCCACTTTTTAACAAGTTTACTGAGCAAACAGGCATTAAAGTCAATGTGGTTTTTGCCAAGAAAGGTATGGCTGAACGTTTGGCTCGTGAAGGTAAATATAGTCCTGCTGATATTTTGCTAACAACGGATATTAGTCGATTAATTCAATTACGTGATAAAGGTTTAGTACAAGCGGTTAACTCTGCTGTGTTAAGTAGCGCTATTCCTAAGCAATATCAAGCCCAAGACCATACCTGGTTTGCGTTAACGACACGAGTACGTAATATTTATTCTGCAAAGCGTTTAGGTAAAATTGACTTTAACTATGAAGATTTAGCTGATGAGAAATATAAAGGTCGTGTTTGTACTCGTAGTGGCAAACATCCTTACACTGTTGCTTTAGTTGCTTCAATGATCAGTGAACATGGCGAAGTGTATACTCTAGATTGGCTGACAAAAGTTAAAAATAATTTAGCACGTAAGCCGCAGGGCAGTGACCGTGGACAAGTTCAAGCAATTCACCAAAAGTTATGTGATATTTCTTTAGGTAATAGTTATTACTTTGGTAAAATGCTTAAAAACGATAAACAAAAAGTATGGGCTGATGAGGTCTATATTAACTTCCCTAACCAGAAAAACCGTGGTGCCCATATTAATATCTCAGGTGTAGCCATGGCTAAATACGCCCCTAATGCTAAAAATGCGCAATTGTTGATGGAGTTCTTGGTGTCCAAGCCAGCACAGCAACTATATGCTGAAACGAACATGGAATACCCTGTTCGAGAAGGTGTTGCCGTTTCTAAACTTGTTGCTTCATGGGGCAGCTATAAAGCAGATACTTTACCGTTAGAAGACATTGCTAAAAACCGCAAAACGGCATTAAAACTGTTAGATCAAGCACAGTTTGATTTGTGATAGCACTGTTTAACAGTAAAACATGGAAGTTATCTAGTTATCTAATTGCACTGGTACTTATGGTACCAGTGTTGGTGATGCTGGTGGGGGGAATTGGTGCATCAACACAGCTGTTTGGTCATTTGTGGCAAACAGTGTTGCCGACTTACCTCGAAAATACCTTATGGTTAGCGATATTAGTGGTGTTGTTAGCCTTATTTTTTGGCGTTATCAGTGCCGCAATAATCACTCAAACAAATATCATTTTTAAACAACAATTACGTTGGCTGTTACTTTTGCCACTGGCAATGCCGGCTTATTTGGTTGCTTATCTTTATACTGATTTATTCGATTATGCTGGTCCTGTCCAGCGTAGCCTACGTGCCTATTTTGACTGGCAAGCGCCGAGTGATTATTGGTTCTTTGATATTAGAACACTCCCCGGTGCAGCGTTGATGTTGGCTCTCGTCTTATTCCCTTATATATATATGCTCACACGCGGTGCGTTTGAACAACAAGATCAAAACCTAATTCGCGCGAGTAGACTACTTGGTTTATCGGCTAGGCAAACTTTTTTTAAGGTAGCTTTACCACTAGCACGTCCCGCCATTGCGGTTTCAGTTAGTTTAGTATTGATGGAAACGTTAGCTGACTTTGCTACTGTGCAATATTTTGCGGTTAACACGTTAACAACGGCTATTTATGACACTTGGCTTGGTTATGGCGATATAGGTGCGGCCAATGCTTTGGCGAGTGTATTAATGTTATTAGTGCTTTTTGTGGTGTTAGCTGAGCAACGAAGTCGTGCAGGATTACGCCATCAAAGTGCTAGACCAAACTCAAAGCGTGAATTGCTCCAGTTATCTTTTATTCAACAGTGTATTGCCAGTACTTTTTGTTGGGCATTAGTTGTTTGTGGTTTTCTACTGCCATTAACCTTATTAATAATCATGGCAGTAGAATACAGTGATATGGCACAATTATCAGTGTTACTGTCAACAGGTATCAATTCGTTAAAAGTGTCAGTTATCGCAGCAACTATTGCGGTACTTATCGCCTTATTACTCGGCTTATATCAGCGACTACATGCTGACAGGTATAGAAAAATTCCTCAGCAAATATCAGGCTTTGGTTATGCCGTACCTGGCACTGTATTGGCGATGGCTATGTTATCAACGCTCGGCCCTTTGGATCATTGGCTTAATGCAGGGGCTGAGTTTTTAGGCTTTTCTGCTCCGGGGTTAATTCTATCAGGCTCATTATTTGCTATTGTTTTTGCCTTGGTTGTTCGTTTTTCTGCGATAGCCAATGGTGCAATTGACAGTGGCATCAAACAAATTCCAATGTCGCTAGATTATGCTCCCGCATCACTTGGTGTTGGTTTGACCGGTACGTTAACTAAGGTGCATTTACCCCTGTTAAGACCGGCAATATTTGTTGCTTGGTTACTCGTTTTTGTAGAGGCGATGAAGGAACTACCCGCTGTACTATTATTGCGCCCATTTAATTTTGAAACCTTAAGTAGCCAAATCTATCAGCTTATTTCTGATGAAATGTTAGAGCAGGGCGCCTTAGGCGCAATTCTTATTGTGTTATTTGGTTTATTACCTATTGTGCTTTTGAATAAGAGCAAGGACAAAGTATGACAGTGTTATTAACTATCGAGCAGCTTTCGATTGAACTTCAAGAAAAGGTGGTTTTATCAGCATTAGACCTTAGCCTTAACAAGGGGGATATTTTAGGACTTGTTGGTGCTAGTGGCTGTGGTAAAACTACTTTGCTCAATGCTATTGCAGGCTTTACTAAACCCAGTCATGGAAAAATAGTTATTAATGAGCTGGTACTTAGTGACAATAAAGCTAGTGTAGCTGCTGAAAAGCGTCAGGTAGGTATGATCTTCCAAGACTACGCGCTATTTCCACACTTAACGGTAAAAGAAAATATTGCCTTTGGTATTAGTAAACTCAGTAAAGAAGCGCAGACTCATCAAATTAATAACCTGTTGAGCATATTAAAGCTAACTGCTCATAGTGATAGCTATATCCATCAACTATCGGGTGGTCAGCAACAGCGTGTTGCTATTGCTAGAGCATTAGCGCCACAACCAAAACTACTGCTCCTAGATGAGCCTTTTTCAAATATTGATGCTCGTTTAAGGAATGAGTTAATGGTTGAAATTCGGCACTTATTAAAACAGTTTGATACCACCGCAATCTTTGTCACTCACAATAAAGATGAAGTTTTTACTTTCGCCGATAAAATGGCAGTGATGGCAGAGGGAAAATTATTACAGTTTGATGCACCTAATGTTATTTGTCAGCAACCAAACAGTTATCAAGTTGCTGATTTTTTGCAGCTGGGGAGTTGGTTACCATGCAGGGTTTCTTCAACAGGGGCACAGAGCTTGCTGGGTCAACTTGAGGTTGCATCCTTAGCGAGTGAGTTAGTACCTAGTGAATTAGTACCGAGTGGTCAATCAAAGCTACTTCATTTATTAGTTAAACCACAACAGCTTAACTTAACGGCAAAAATTGATGACGAAAATATAGCGAATGCACAAGTTGAATACATTAGTGTTACTGAGCAAGGTTTTCACTATTACCTACGTAGCCTTACTGATGCTGCTATTGATCAATCGTTAGCTTTTAATAAACTGAGTTTATACAGCGATGTAGCATTAGCTATAAATCAACAAGTTTCTGTACAAATTACACCTCACAAATTTCTTTTCTTCAATAATAACAGCTGATAAATCAGTTGGTTATTCTTGTCTTGCAAGCTGTTACAGTTCCTTTACAACCTCTTACAGTCTCTCAGCGATTTTATTTTATAATTTAACTATCAAATAAAAGTCGTTAAATTTTAAGGAGTCTGTAATGACATCAAGCATAGAGCTTATTGAAAGAATACAACCACTTGAAAATAATAATCTTCAGTCTGAACCGAGACTGTTACTTATTGAACACGATCATTACTTAAACAAGGCATTTGCGGCGAAGGTAGATAAGCCCGATTATCAAATTACCAAAATTACCACAAGCGAGAGCACTACGTTTGAATTAAAGGACTACCTACTTGAGCATAGTCCTGACATGATTGTGGTAGATCTTGGTTTTGCTGATAGCACAAAGCTGTTAATGATTCGTGATATTCGAACGCTATTTCACGGTTTATTGGTCATTGTCTCAAGCCAAAATAATGAACAAGAGCAACTTGATGTTTTTAAACTTGGTGCGGATGATTATTTAGCAAAACCTATTGATAGTCGTATCTTGATGATGCGTATAGCTGCGTTATTTCGCCGACAACATGACAAAACAAATCAAGTTGAATTAGCAAGCTTAACATTGGGCGATGTCTGTCTTCAGCCAAAATCACAGCGGTGCTTTATCAATGGTGACGTGGTTAAGTTGACTACATTTGAATTTAACTTGCTGAAGTTACTACTTGAGCGGCAAGGGCAGATTTTATCTCGCGACCAGCTTTACCATACGTTATTAAACCGGCCATACAATGGTGTTGAACGGACGTTAGACGTCAGGATGTCGCAACTGAGAGAAAAACTCACCTTAGCTGGCATGATAAAGAACCAAATAGAAACCGTTTGGGGGCAAGGGTATATGCTTAACAATACCACTGCTTAATCACACTCTCACCATGAGGCAATAAGAGCTTATCTATCAGATAGCCCTTATTGCTTTCTAGGGCAAGCTCATCAAAACACAAATATTCGATAAATAAATAATAGCTTTATCTTATTATTTATTTTTTCTGTATACTCGCCATACTATTTCTTTCGCTACCAATGCCGGAGCACTCTTTGCTAGCTGTAATTCGTTTTATTTTAATGACTTTAGCTCTAGTGGTTATTTGCACAATCTCTATTTTTTATTGTTTAATCCGACCATTTCACCGTAACAATGTTTACCATACGTCACGATTTTTAGGGAAAGTCCCTAAATTACTTGGTGTTGATGTAGAAGTGAGAATACCTGATTCAGTTAAAGGAATTGGTCCCGTGGTATGGGCGGCAAACCATCAAAATAGCTATGACCTTTTCACACATGCCAATGCAGTACAGCCGGGTACGGTAAGTGTAGGTAAAAAAAGTTTAAAATGGATTCCGTTTTTTGGACAAATGTATTGGTTAACAGGTAATATATTAATTGATCGTAAAAACACCAATAAAGCAATGAATACCATTGACTTAACCGCAGATAAGATAAAACGTAATAAACTTTCTGTTTGGATGTTTCCTGAAGGAACACGTAGCCGAGGCCGAGGATTGTTACCGTTAAAAACAGGTGCATTTCGTACGGCTATGCAAGCGGATGTTCCCATTGTTCCCATCTGTGCGAGTAATCAACACGGAACGATTAAGTTGAATCGATGGGATAATGGAAAAATAATTATTGAGTTTCTTGATCCTATTTATCTTAATAATGATAAACGAGAAAACTTACGTTCAACGGTAAATGATGTACACAAATTGATGACTAATAAAATAGAAGAGTTATCGATTGAAGCTGCGGCTTATCACAATAAATAGGTATTAATATGATTGATGAAGAATTAGAACATTGGCTAGGCCATACTGAAATGCTTATTTCTGAGTTACTTGAAGATGGTACTAATGATGAGGTTTATCACACCATTGAACATCACTTTGCTAGTAGTGATTTTGATTTGTTAGAAAAGGCTGCCATTGCCGCATTTAAATTAGGTTTGGAAATTGAAGAGCCAGAAGAAGCCGAATTAGAAAATGGCGACAAGGTCTTTGCTTTTGACATAGTTACTGAACAAATGCTTGACATAGATTTAATTAAAACTGAAACTAAAGTCATGTTTGAATTGGCAAAAAAATGTAAAGTGGACTACGATGGCTGGGGTACCTACTTCGAAGAGTAGTTATAATTACCCAGCTCTTGAATATTTGTACTGAATACTTTAATATGCGCCGAAACATAAGGTAGTTTGATTTTTAATCAAATTACCTGGCGCTAAGATAGCGCTAGTAGATGCTAGTATTATCAATATATTTTATACTAAGGAAAGTAACCATGGAATGGCTTAGCAGAACATTATCACAAGAACCAATGGCACTATATATCTCAATTACTGTTGTTGTTAGTGTTTTTATTATTGCAGCAAGGAAAGCGCACATAAACCACTTAGCTAAAATGAAAAAGATAGACGATTCATTTAAAATAAAATAGTTTCATAAGTACTCAAACTATCCCCTTTAAAGCTATTCTCGTAGAATTAACCTCTTTGCTCAGAGCCACTCAATCAAAGTAAGTGAACTCTGTAACCGCGTTAACCCTAGTTTTGTTCATCTTTCTTATTGCCCAACATCAAAAAATATTACCACAGTAACCACTAACACTGGCCAGTAGAGTCTCTAACGATAAGTTTAGGCACGTACTGACTAATAGTTGGTTGATTCTTTTGTTTACGGACTTGGCTAATCAGTAAATTTGCTGCATCTTCAGCAATTTGATTATTGGGTTGATCTGCGGTAGTTAACTTCGGCCATGTTTGACGAGAGAATGGACTGTTTTCAAAGCCAACAATAGAGAGTTGCTCTGGAATTGAAATATTCATCAACCTCGCGGCAAATAATGCCCCTGCCGCAATTTCATCGTTACATGAGAAGATAGCGGTAGGCCGGTTATCATTACCCGCTTGCTCAGACATCAATTGTTTTGCGCCATTAACACCAGAGTCAAATGAGTAATCACCTTCAATAACAAGGTCCTTATTAAAGTCAATATTACTCGCTTTTAACGCTCTCCTATAACCCTTGTAGCGCTCAATAGTTGACATATGTTCTGCATCACCAGCAAGGAAGCCAATATCAGTATGCCCTAAATCTATAAGGTGCTGGGTAATTGTTTGTGCAGCTTCCCTATCGTTAACCATCACGCAAGGACTCAGATCATCAGGAGCGACATCACCAGACATGATACGAACTACCTTGACATCAAGGGCAACTATTGATTTAACAAACTCAGGCATTTCAGATAGAGGTGGGGTTAATACCAAACCAGCAATGCGTGCTTGTTTAACCATATTAACCACTTCTTCGGTTACATTTTTACTCTTGGAGTCACAGGGGTGAATTAATAATTCAAAGCCCTGTTGTTTGCAGGCTGATAAAATTCCTTCTTGCATATCAATAATATAATAAGCATTTGGATTATCATAGATATAAGCAACAGAGTATGATTTTGTTCCTGCGAGGTTACGCGCAGACAAATTGGGTTGATAATTTAATTCATCGACAGCTATCTGTACTTTTTCGCGGGTTAATTGACGAACGGATGTTTCGTTATTAATAACTCGTGAAACGGTCTTTATTGAAACACCGGCTTTTTTTGCTACATCATTTATTGTCGCTTTCATCTGCGGGTAACCTTGTTCTTATTTTTATAAAATTCTGGTCTAACCAGGAGTGCTTATATTATCGCACAGCCAATAGATAGCAATCTACAGGCTTTTGCACTATCCTATAGAGTAATAACGATTGACAGCGCTGTCATTATTTTATAGGGTATCATGAAATTTTCCCAAGTCATAATAGTTAAGTCGAGCAAATACTCAGTTTGATGGTTATGATTAAAGTGGATAATCGTGTCTTAACTACCCTATAGGAACTAGTATGTCTTCTCGTCAAACATTAGCTAGCTGGAAAAAACTTCAGCAACTTGCCCAAGATAAAAAATCTCAGCACATGAATACCTTGTTTGCACAAGACAGTGAACGATTCAATAAGTTCTCTATCGAGTTACCTAACATGCTGCTCGACTATTCTAAAAATATTATTGATAGCGAAACATTAGACGCATTATTAGCTTTGGCTGAAGAGACAAAGGTTTGTGATTGGCGCGCTAAGATGTTTGCTGGTGAAAAAATTAATAAGACCGAAGACCGTGCAGTACTTCACACGGCATTACGCCGTGAGAGTAATGAACCACTTATTATTGATGGTGAAAATGTTACTGAACATGTGCAAAAGCAGCTTGCCGAAATGGAAGTTTTTGTTAATAAAGTACGTCAAGGGCATTGGTTAGGATATTCAGGAAAGCGTATTACCGACATTGTTAACATTGGTGTTGGTGGCTCAAACCTAGGTCCACAAATGGTGACTGAAGCGTTAAAACACTATAGCGACGGTAGTGTAAATGTACACTATGTTTCTAATGTTGATGGTGCACAAATTGTAGAGGTATTACGTCCACTAGATCCTCAAAAAGTTCTTTTTATTGTTTCAAGTAAAACGTTCACCACCACAGAAACCATGACCAATGCTCGAACAGCAATCAATTGGTTAACTAGCTCTTCTTTTGATGAAAAATCTGTAGCAAAGCATTTCGTTGCAGTAACCGCAAATAAAGAAAATGCCATGAGTTTTGGTATCAAAGAAGAAAACATTTTTGACATGTGGGATTGGGTCGGTGGCCGTTTCTCATTATGGTCAGCGATTGGTTTAGCTATTGCCCTTGATTTAGGTTTCGATAAATTTAAAGAGTTACTTAGTGGCGCTCATGATATGGACCAGCATTTTGTAAATGCGCCGCTAAAAGAAAACTTTCCCGCTATTTTAGCCCTGATAAGTGTTTGGAATACTACTTTCCTTGGCTCTCAATCTCAAGCCATCTTACCATATGATCAAACCTTACATATGCTGACGGCTTATCTACAACAAGCTGAGATGGAAAGTAACGGTAAGTCGGTTAGCTGGGATGGTGATGAAGTGGACTATGCCACAGTACCTTCTATTTGGGGTGAGCTGGGCATTAATGGCCAACATGCTTTTTATCAATACTTACATCAAAGCAATAATGTGGTACCTGCTGATTTTATTGGCTCAGTAGAAAGTGTTACCCCTGTTAAAGGTCATCATGAAACCTTGATGGCTAACTTCTTTGCGCAAACACAAGCATTAATGGCTGGTGTTAATGAAGAGCAAGTTCGTGCTGACCTTAAAGCTAAAGGCCGCACAGCAGATTACATTGATAAAGTTGCCCCTCACAAAGTACACAAGGGTAATAGACCAACCAATACCATTCTATTAAAACGCATTGATCCAAAAACATTAGGTAGCTTGATTGCCGCTTATGAACATAAGATTTTTGTTCAAGGCATTATTCTGCAGATATGTTCTTTTGACCAATGGGGCGTTGAATTAGGCAAGGGCCTAGCAGCAGAAATCCAAGAAGAGTTAGAGAGTGATAATATCTCTGAGCAACATGACTGTTCAACAGCAAGTTTACTGAAATTCTATCAGTCATCAAAGTAGCACTTAAGCATAGAGCCTAGCGACTTCAATTTTTAAGTGGGCCTATTTGCTGATTTGATCAGCTAGTGCCGTAATTTAAGCTAAAATAACTATAAAGCTAATGTCTATCACAAGGCATTAGCTTTTTTTTGTTCCAAAATCAAATAAGTCAGCAAAATAATTGCCTAACTGCTTTTATTCAAATATGTGCATTTTTATTCTTTAAGCTTGGATAAAAAATCACAGCGGGACAAGTAACGTCTTTTATTTATACAAAAAGTGATAGTTATTTCGATAATTACAGATCCATTAACAAAATAGATAAATTAAAAAAGTCTTGTAATTCAGTGTGTTTGTGATTTTTTGTAATCATAATGCAATTTTTAGTTAATTTATTCTGGTCAAACGTAAAAATAAACGTTATGGTTTTATAAGTCTTATGACAGCGTTGTCATTAAATATTGACAGCGCTGTCGTGAAACCAACTAAATAATTCTAAGTTCAAATAAAAACATTTTAAAAACAAAACGTGTGTAAGGGAAAGTCGATGTCAACTAAAACATTTAAGAAAGGCGTGTTAGCAAGTTCAATTGCTATGATTCTAGCTGGTGTATCTTCACAAGCTATGGCAGCCGAAGAAGCAGCAGTAAAGAAAGACGATGTAGAAGTAATTCAAGTAACTGGTATTCGTGGTAGCTTAAAAGCTAACGTTAATGCTAAACGATTTGCTGATGGCGTTGTTGATGTAATTAGCTCTGAAGATATAGGTAAATTTCCAGATAAGAACGTTGCTGAATCATTAGCACGTATTCCTGGTGTTACTATTCAACGTCAGTTTGGCGAAGGTTCTTCAGTATCAATTCGTGGTGCTGGTGCAGAATTTACTAAAACTACTTTAAATGGCCAAAACGTGGCATCTACTGGTTGGTTTGTACTTGAACCAGCTAAGCGTAGCTTTAACTATGAATTACTTCCTTCTGAAATCGTTGGTGACTTAGAAGTTTATAAATCTTCTCAAGCAGACATCATTGAAGGTGGTGTTGGTGGTACAGTTATTGTTAACACTCGTACTCCTTTACAACTTGATGCTAACAGCGCTTATGCTTCAGTTGAAGCACAGTACTCTGACGATTCAGAATCCGTTGACCCTCAGTTCTCTGGTATGTACAGCTGGAAAAACAGTGATGAAAATTTTGGTGTAATGGTTTCTGCCGTTATGCAAGAGCGTAACTTACAGCGTCAAGGTGATGAAGCTTTCTGGGAATGGGGTGCAGGTCCTGTTGCTTTTGAACAAGATCGTAAACGTCAAGCACTAACAGTTGCTTTAGAATACGCTCCTACAGATAACTTATCTTTCGTATTAAATGCGATGGATATGAAAATGGAAGCTGATAACACTAACTACGCGTTATGGTTAACTCAAGGCGATACTTCTTGGTCAGGCAATACTCCTACTGAATGTAGAGATGGTGACTGTAGTGCTGATAACCGCGGTACAGCAATCAAAGGCCAAATGGGTCGTGGTTTCTATCAAGCCCGCCCACGTGAAGCAACGATGAATTCAGATTTAATCGATTTGCAAACAACTTATGAAGGTGAATCATTCACTTTAGAAGTTCAATTAGGTAGCACTACCTCTACTGGTGGTACTGACTTTGAAATGGTACTTGAAGATGGTAACCAAACAGAGTCGGCTTACACTATAGTTGACGGTACATACGACTATAGCGGTTCTGAGCAACTTTGGAACTTGCCAAATGGTATTGGCGGCTCTTCAATGGCTGACTATGACCCAGGTCATTTTGCTATGGGAACTGGCGCTAACTTTAACGCAACACCTAAAACTGATGAAGAACAATACTTACAAGCTGATTTTGAATATGAATTAGACGGTGATTTCATTTCTAGCGTTAAAACTGGTTTCCGTTACGGCGATCACAATACTACTTCACGTCGCTATGAATTTGACCAAGCTGCAGGTTTCGATAATTTGCTTAGCACTGAAGGTCAAAGAACCGGTACTATTGATGTAGGTCATGGTAATGACCAGATCTCTGATTTTAATATTGATCACTTTAAAGAAGTAGCTAAAGCAAGTATTACGGGTAAAACAGAAGATTTAGGTTCATACCGTGAAATTGATGAAACAAATACAGCTGTATATGTAATGGCAAACTACAATACTGGCGATATCCGCGGTAACTTCGGTGTTCGTTATGTAATGACTGATGCTTCATCAACTTATTACCAAAACGGTGTTAAAACATCAACTGACGGTGATTACTCTGAAGTGTTACCAAGCTTAAACGTTGCGTATAACTTATCTGATGATGTTATTATTCGTGGTGCTGCAGCACGTACTATTGCACGTCCACAATATAACGATATGTATGTTAACCCTAATGTTTTAGGTGCTGATGATAACGATCCTAACAACCAATATTGGGTTATGGGTAACGTTGATTTAGACCCGTTCTTAGCAGATCAATTTGAGATTGGTGTTGAGTGGTACTTTAACGAAAGTTCATTATTAGGCGCTACTTTATTCTATAAGAATGTAGTAAATTTTGTGAGCATTAGTGATACTTATCCTGTAGCAACTGCAGACTTACCAAACGGTGAGTTCGGTGGTGTTCTTACTCCTGAAGAAGAAGCGTTCGGCTGGACTGTTCAAGAAAAGAATAATGCTAAAGACGGTGAAGTTACTGGTCTTGAACTACAATACCAACAAGATTTTGATAACGGTTTTGGTTTAATGGCTAACTATACATTTACCGACACTAGTACAGACTCTGATACGTTCTCTGATCAAAACCCGTTCTTAAGCGATAGTTCAGACCACGTAGTAAATGCTTCTGCTTTCTATGAAAACGAAGACTTCTCTGTACGTGTATCTTATAACTACCGCAGTGAATACATGTTACGTGAAGAAGGTTCATACGGTAACCGTTTACACGAAGGTTTTGGTTCAGTAGATGTTGGTGCTGTTTACCACATGAATGACCATGTTGACTTTAAACTTGACGTTGTTAACTTAACAGGTGAAAGTTCAGAGCAATTTGGTAACAACCAAATGCAAACCAATGGTAGTGGTTTTGTCGATGGCTTCCCACTTTATGCTTATGAAATGGCAACTCGTATCAATGCGGGTGTAAGCTTTAGATTCTAATCTACTGTTTATAAATATTGAAAAAAGGGGAGTTTAACTCCCCTTTTTGTATTTTTAGATTAGCAAAAACTACACAAAAAAGCTGGGAAATATCAGCAATACCCCGTATAACTCAGTAACTAATTATAGAAAAACTCAAGGATATTCATATGACTTCAGCAATCCAAGCCGTTAATTATGCTAACCATAGCCAAGTGAAAATTAAATCAACCACTAATTATCAACATGCTAAAGATCAGCAAGTTGTCCCGCTTATTATTCATGAGTTTTCAAGAGCTAGCGGTGAAATGCCGATAGTATTTGTTAAAAATGGTCAAACAGGTGAATTTCAATCGGTGGCTCTACTTGGTTTAACTGCCAATGAAAATTTGTTTTATAGCGAAGATAAGTGGTTATCAAATTACCTACCGGCTTTAATTACTCACCACCCATTTGCTTTAGTTCCGACTCAGAATGATGAAAATCAGCTGCAAGTTGTTATTAAGGAAGATAGTCACCTTGTTTCAAATGAAGAGGGTGACTCACTCTTTGATGAACAAGGTAATGAAAGTGAATATATGGAAAAGCGCAAGAATGCGCTAGGAAACTACTTTGAAAATAGTAAAACAACGAAAGCGTTTGTTGACTTACTGGTAGAAAAATCATTGCTCAGTGAACAGAACTTAACTATGAAACTAAATGGTGAAAATATTGCTATTAATGGGGTGTATTTAGTTGATGAAAAAGCCTTAAAAGCCTTATCGAATGAAGACTTTCTCATCTTACGCCAACGAGGATATTTATCACCTATTTATAATCACTTAAGCTCTTTACATCAGTTAAGCACTTTAGCTAAATTAAAAAGCCAAGCCTAGTTTAAAGCATAGCTCCAAACATAGCTTCAAAGTACAAAAGTCAGGGGATAACATGGAAAATGAACAAGTAAAATCTATTGCGATTGTTGGTGGTGGGTCATCAGGTTGGATGACAGCCCTCTATTTAAATAAACTTTATAATCATAACCAAAATACTGTCGATATCACATTGATTGAAAGCCCTGAAATTCCTACCGTAGGTGTTGGTGAAGCTACCGTTCATAGTATTCGAAGTTATTTTGCCGCTATGGGCCTTGATGAAAAGGAGTTATTGCAAGCGACTAACGCTACCTTGAAAACAGGCATTATGTTTAGGAACTGGATGAAGCCTAATTCAGATGGTTCAACACATGAATATTTTCATTCGTTTGAGCAGCAAAATATTGGGCGAGGTCTCGATATTTCATCTGCCTGGGTGATAGACAAGGGCTTTGAAAAACAGCGCTACGATGAAGCCATTTCAATCTCATCACACCTAATTAAAGAGGGTTTGTGCCCTAAAAATGCCAACTCACGATCATATGAAGGTGTTGTACCTTATGGCTACCATCTTGATGCCATTAAAATGGCTGCTTTTATGGCTAAAAAAGGAGTTGCTGCAGGTATAAAACATGTAAAAGCTATCGTTGATAACGTTGATGTGATTGGTGAGAATATAGTTGCTGTTCATACTGACCAAGGGAGCTTTAGCGCAGATTTGTTTATCGATTGCACCGGTTTCAAAGGTTTATTAATAAACCAAGTAAAAGACAGAAAGAAAAACTGGCAGTCATTTGAAGATGCCTTACCGTGCAATAAAGCTGTTGCGGTGCAAATTGCCTATGATGATGACCAAGAGCCTAAACCTTACACTGAAGCAACAGCGTTAACCAATGGTTGGGTTTGGCAAATAGATTTAATGAACCGACGTGGTACTGGTTATGTATATGATGGCAACCGACTAAGTAAAGCTGAAGCTGAAGCAGAGTTACTCGCGTACCTCAATGAGGGGGAGCAACAGCCAAAAGAAGTACTGCGTTGTGTTCACCTTGATATGAAAATCGGTTGTATGAAAGAGTTCTGGGTTGGCAATTGTGTGGCACTTGGTTTATCTGGTGGCTTTATTGAACCATTGGAATCAACGGGGCTACATCTTATTAATGCTAGTGCACGTTTATTGGGGACACATTTAACCTCAAAAAATCCTGAACAATCAGTTCGAGACTCTTATAACAAAATAATGAATGGTACTTATGACGACCTCAAACAATTTATAGTTTTACATTATTGTTTAACTGACAGAGATGATACTGAATTTTGGCGTGAGGTGGGTAAAACGGCACAGCACTGTGACGGTTTAGAGCAAAAAATAGAGCTTTGGCGACATAAAATTTGTGAATATATGGACTTAGCTGGTGGTTATATTACCATGTTTACCGATCCTAATTATCGTGCTGTGCTTTACGGTATGGGACATTATCCAAAACTCAACCTATCGGCTAATAAAGATGAAAGTCAGCAAATGTTTTCTGAATTTGAGCAGCGGACTAACCAAGTAAGTAATATGGTGATGTCACATAAAGACTATTTAAATAACTTACATAAGTGATGTTTACCATGTCTAATGAAAATGCAATAAAAAATATCGTTATCGTTGGCGGAGGCACGGCAGGTTGGTTAGCTGCGAATCATTTAGCTAAAAACTTAATTACTGATAAAGCAGATAGCGTTTCAGTCACCTTGGTTGAGTCTCCTAACATTCCAACGATAGGTGTTGGTGAAGGCACAGTGCCTATGATGAGACAATCATTGCAGCAATTAGGCATCAGTGAAACTGAATTTATCCTCGAATGTGATGCGACCTTTAAGCAAGGTATTAAGTTCGTCAATTGGACTCATAACCCTATTGCAGGTCAACCAAACTATTATCACCATATTTTTGATTATCCTCAAACCAGCGAAGTAGACTTAACTGCATACTGGCTTAAAAATATACAAGCACAAGGCATTAGTTATGTTGATGCCTTATCTATTCAAGGAAAAATTTGTGACTTAGGTTTAGCGCCTAAATTAATTACGACCCCTGAATTTCAAGGGGCAGCCGCTTATGGCTATCATTTAGATGCCATTAAATTTTCCGCACTCTTAGCGAGAAATGCGACGAGTAAGTTAGGTGTTAAACACATCCAAGCAGATGTATTGGATATTACCCAACATGAAAATGGTGAGATAAGATCAATCATAACCCAAGAGTCTGGTGAAATATCGGCAGACTTCTTTGTTGATTGTACCGGCTTTAAATCGTTACTCTTAGGTGAAAAACTTAAAGTTCCTTTCAAAGATAAAAGTGATACTTTGTTTGTTGATCATGCCGTTGCTATCCAGGTGCCTTATGAACAAGAGGATGCACCTATTGCCTCACATACCATTTCGACAGCCCTAAGCTCTGGCTGGGTGTGGGATATCGGCTTAAAGGAGCGTAGAGGGGTTGGACATGTATATTCGTCGAACTATATATCGCACGATCAAGCCGAACAAGAATTACGCGACTACCTTGGTCCTGTCGCAGATGGCGTTAATAGCCGGTTAATTCCGATGAAGATCGGCTACAGAGAAAAGTTTTGGCATAAAAACTGTGTTGCTATAGGTTTATCCCAAGGCTTTGTTGAGCCTTTAGAAGCAACAGGCCTATTAGTCTTTGATGCCACGGCAAAAATGTTAGCTGAGCAATTTCCAAGTAGTAAAGTAGATATGCCTTTAATTGCAAATCAATTTAACCAAAGAGTGCAAACGAGTTGGGATAATGTCATTGATTTTGTTAAAGCACATTATTGTTTGTCTAAGCGTGATGATAGTCAGTTCTGGCTAGATAACCGCGAAGCAAGCAGTATTCCAGATTCATTAAAAGAGCGCCTTGCTAGGTGGCAACATCAACCGCCAAGCCCTTATGACTTTTCGAGTAAATTTGAAATTTTTAACTTAGAGAATTATCAATATATACTTTACGGAATGAGTTTTGATAGCCACTTAGAACATTTCCAGCAAAGGTTGACGCAAGACGAGCGTGCTAACAAGGCATTTAATGACATCGCGAAGCAAACAGAAATGGCTTTAAATAAGCTTCCGAAGCATCGTGACCTTATTGATAAAATCTATCAATACGGGCTGCAAAAAATCTAGTTTTTATTGGTTACATCAGTAACTAAAGGGCAGGGTAACGTTAAATCGTTAATCCTGCCTTTTGCATTTTTATGGCGTAAGGATTTAGTTGGTCATGGTATTTATGCCATGCATTGATTGATGAGGTAAAAATAGGTTTGCGTATCTGAGTATTACTCACTGTATGTACTGCTCTAGGGTTAGTATGAAAGTCGATACAAGCTTGTTGAAAAGTTAACCCTAAAAAGTCTAGTAAAGCTCTGGTTACTTCTTCTTGGTTATTAATCAAATCTGAATAACTTAAAGTGAAAATTTTACTTGGGAGGACAGCCTGCCAGTGTTGTATTAAATTATGCTGCGCAATGATCATGTCTGTCAGTTCATCTAAGTCATAACTATATTTATTACCAGAACTTAATATTTGTTTATACGCACCAAGTAACAAATCCATTGGTGGTCTATGGCAATAGATAATTTTTGCTTGGGGTAATGCTTGTGAAATTAGCCCTATTGCCTTGTAATTTAATGGCATTTTATCAGTGAAGTAGCGGGCGACATTAATGTGTTTGGTTAAAATAAGGTATTGCTTACCAATATTTTCCCAGTGCTTTGAGGATAATTCACTAGACCAAAAGGGAAATTGCTGTGTAGGTTTTACTTGTTGTAATACATCTTGAGTTGCCTGAGCTAACTCATAGAGTTCATCTCCTGCAGCAACTAAAGAGTGAGCTGAAATTATTTGCTCGGCAAGCGTTGTACCTGATCTTGGTAAGCCACAAATGAATATTGGACTGTCAGACGGGGCTTGTGAATCGCACTCTGTGACATTTTCGCCTGATACCTTACGCTTTTCAAAAAAGCCTTTGCTGAAAGCTGTCGCAATAGCTTGGTGTTCGGTTAACTCAGCTTGGTGATTATAAGTAAATACACGGCGTTGAGTGGATGCGCCAAGGCTAAGAAATTCAAATGCTGTTTGATACGCTTTTTTAGCTTCAAAATGTCTAAATAGCGCATAGGCCGCGTGTACTTTCTGAACGTTTGTCTGAGCAGAATCTTCTCGTTTTACTAATTCTTGTAACGTTGTGACGTATGGAGCCGGCATTTGAGGCGTTATGTCACTGCGATGCCAATAGGGCTGGGTAAAATCTCCTTGTTGAGTTATGCATTGCTCAAAGCACTGTTGTGCGGGCACTAATTCTCCCATTTCCTTATACATAATACCCAGGTCATTACGCCATAAAATGTTTTCTGGTGCTAATTCAACGGCATGTTTCATCGCAACTAATGCTTTATCTGGGAAACGCATAAATCGGTACCCATTGGCCAGAGTCTGATGACTTAAAGCGTCGTTTGGACAGTTTGAAATTAGCTTTTGTGCATAGTGCACAAGTTTTGAATGTTTTTGTTGATACGATAATACTTTATAAAAAAGGTGATAAGCCAAGGTACAGCTTGGTACTTGGGCAATGATCTGTTCAGCTAAATATTCTGCATTTATCACTTGTTGTTGTTTAATCGCAAAACGTAATTTTTCAAGAGCATCTTCAAGGGACAATTCGAGCGTTGAAGCCTTGCTTGATAATTGAATTGATAGTGTATTTTTCAAGTTATGTGTACTCAGTGTTAATAACATTATTTAAAAAGATAACCCCAGAAAATCTCCCTAAATATATAACATGAAGTTTTATTATTTCAGCAAGATTTTATAGCTTGAACAGATGAATACTTATGAATAGCACCACTTAATACAATTGAAAGGTGCACATAGCAATACGAATTTGTTTTATCTTGTAACTATAGCGGCTTTAAATGTATTTAATTTTGACAGCGCTGTCAAAATTAAATACATTGATACTATTGTCACTTTTTAAAGCACAGTCGTTGTTGAAAAACAAAACTGAATATAGGCCCATTAATATGCACATGAACATACACATGAAAAGTATGAATAAGAAAATCTTAGCGCTTACTATTGCCGCTAGTTTGTCGCTAGTCGGTTGTGATAAAGCACCACAACCAGCAATAGATACCGGCGAAAAAATAAATTTACAGGCCATTTATTCAGTCACACAACACGACATTGATAATATTGCTCAAAACCTTGATGTTAATTATCGTGTCGTAACGAATGTTCCTAGCGATAAATGTGACCGTAAAGTAGCTGATGGCGCCTGCTTTGAGGTGCAGTTAAGTTTTACAGCTAAACAAGCAATTGCAGCAAAAGACTGGACTATTCACTTTAGTCAAATTGCACCTATTCAATCCTTTGAAAGTGAGGATTTTACCGTTAAGCACCTAAACGGTGATTTACATGTAATTGCTTTAAAAGATAACTTTTCAGGCTTTGCTCATGGCGAAACGAAAACGCTAAATTTCCGGGCGATGTTTTGGTCATTAGCTGAATCCGATGTGATGCCAAACTACATTGTTAGCGCGCCTAGACTTGAAGCCCGTGTTGTTGAAAGTACTGTGCCATATATTGATAAAGATACTGGCTTAGAGGTTTTGCCTCATGTTCAAGCATTTACAGATACAGCGACGCAATTTAAGCGCAGCTCAGCAGATAAAACAAAATGGCTAACGAGTGAAAGTCTGTTTCAACGCAATGCTGTGCTGGTAGAGGATGATTCAGCGGCAAATGAACTTACTGTGCTGCAAACTATTATCCCTACACCCAAATCAGTCACTATTCACCCCAGCAAGGGCTTTACAGATATTAGTAACGGTATTGCTGTTTCATTAGGCAATGTTAAACACGTTGAGGTTGACGCCGCGCTTTCACGTTTAAATACCTTAGGTGTAAAACAAAATGCGACTGGCTTGCCACTGCGTTTAAGCATTGTTCAAAATGATAATAAAATTATTGGAAGTTATAGCTTAAAAATCACAGAAGAAGAAATCACCATTATTGGTGTAGATGGTAATGGTGTTTTTAACGGCTTACAATCACTCGCGAGTTTAATCACTGTTGGAGAATCTCGTGTACCCATGTTAGCGGTTGTAGATGAACCCCACTATGCTTTTCGTGGCATGTTAGTTGATGTTGCTCGAAACTTTCACTCAAAAGTGTTTATTTTAAAGCTGCTTGATCAAATGGCGGCGTATAAGTTAAACAAACTTCATTTACACCTTGGTGATGACGAGGGCTGGCGTTTAGAAATACCAAGCTTACCTGAGTTAACTGATATTGGCGCAAACCGTTGTTTTGATCTTAATGAAACAACCTGTCTTATGCCACAGTTAGGTGCAGGCATTGATAAAAACTCATCAGTGAATGGCTATTACACTGTCAGTGATTATCAGGAGATTTTACAAGCGGCATCAGCGCGTCACATTCAGGTGATACCATCACTCGATATGCCAGGGCATTCACGTTCATCCATGAAAGCAATGACGGCACGCTATAAAAAATATCAAGCATTAGAAGATGAAGCCAAAGCTAAAGAATTTTTGTTAGAAGATTTTGAAGACACCACCAAGTATTCATCAGTGCAGTTTTATGGTGACAACACCATTAATGCTTGTTTAGAGTCTTCCTATGATTTTGTCATTGAAGTGATGACTCAAGTTAAGAAGCTTCATGCAGATGCTGGTCAGCCGCTGACTCGTTATCATATCGGTGCAGATGAAACGGCAGGGGCTTGGTTAGAGTCTCCTGCGTGTAAAGCATTTGTCGCTGATAATGATAAAGGCGTAACAAAAATGAGTGATCTTGGTGCTTACTTTATTGAACGTGTTGCGGGGATTTTATCTGAGCTTGATATCGAAACGGCGGGATGGAGTGATGGTATGGAGCACACTCGTAAAGAGAATATGCCCGCTATTGTTCAAGCCAACGCTTGGGATACTTTATTTTGGGGTGGGCATGATAAAGTTCATCAATTAACAAACCGTGATTGGCAGGTAGTTATCTCAAGTCCAGATGTTTTGTATTTTGATTTCCCTCATGAAGCGGATCCAAAAGAGCACGGTTATTATTGGGCTTCACGCCATACAAATACAGAGAAAGTTTTTCAGTTTATGCCAGATAATTTACCGGTTCATGCTGAATTTTGGTTAGATAGGCAAGACAATGCTTATATTGCTGATGATACTAAAACGCCATTAGCACTAGGCCAAAAGTTCTTAGGTATTCAAGGGCAGCTGTGGAGCGAAAACGTTCGAACCGATGATATGGTTGAACACAAAGTTTTCCCTCGTTTATTAGCTTTAGCTGAACGTGCATGGCACCTTGCTGATTGGGCTGTACCTTATAATTATCAAGGCGCCAAATATTCACAACAAAGCAATACTTTTACCGCTGAAATGCAGGCCATGCGCGATAACCAATGGTCTTTATTTGCCAATACTTTAGGTCAAAAAGAGTTCGCTAAGCTTGAGTTAGCACATATTGATTATCGCTTACCTACTGTCGGTGCAATGATGAAATCAGGTAAGCTACATGCCAATATTGCCTTCCCTGGTTTAACCATAGAATATCAAGTAAATGGTGGGAATTGGCTTACTTATCATGAGCCTATTACTATAACCGGTAATATAAAGATCAGAAGTCGAAGTACTAATGGTTTAAGAACAAGCCGTATTACCCAAGTTAATTAATAATACCAATACGTTTCTGGACTTGGGATAAGTCTCAAATTAACTAACTAATTTTTATTTAGTATTATCAGTTAGTTAATTTACATTTAATTACATTTATGTAAAAAGCTGATATTTTATTCTAAAAAAGAAATGACAACGCTGTCATTTCTAGATAAGATGAAAAAACAAAAAAAATTAATCGTATGATAGTTAACATGAGGTCGGTATGCTGACAAGTAGTGACAAAAGCAGTGAGTTATTTTTAGGCATTGATGGTGGTGGCAGTAAATGTAAAACCATTGTTATGAATAAAGATAATGAAATACTTGGTACCGGCATTTCAGGCCCTGGCAATCCGTTGCATGGTTTTGAGCAAGCGACTAACTCAATTACCGAATCGGCAAAGTTAGCACTTGAAGATGCCGGACTAGCTCATATTGAGCTTAGTGAGTTAGTGGCGGGTGTTGGTCTAGCGGGTGTTAATATCCCAGTGTTGTTTGACAAAATGGCCGCTTGGCAACATCCTTTTAAAGCGATGCATTTAGCAACTGACCTTTTGATCGCCTGCCTAGGTGCACATAATGGTAGCGACGGTGCTGTTATTATTAGTGGCACTGGCTCATGTGGGTTCTCTTGTATAGATGAACAACAAACTATTGTTGGTGCTCACGGCTTTCCACATGGTGATAAAGGCAGTGGTGCTTGGTTTGGCTTGCAAGGTGTTAAGCAAGTTTTATTATCTTTAGATGGTTTAGTATCACCAACCCTGATGTCGGGTGTGTTGTTAAAGAAACTCGACTGCAAAGATGATACTGATTTAGTTGAAGCGGTTGCCAGTCAAAAAGCAACTTATTATGCACAGCAAGCCAACTTAGTATTTGATGCCGCAGAACAAGGCGATAAAGTTGCTTTAGCTATTGTTAATGAGGGTGCTGAATACATTAATAGTATAGCTCGCACGTTAACAAGTAAAAAACCACCACGACTATCGATGCTTGGAGGGTTAACACCAAGATTAAAGTCTTGGTTAGCAAACGAAATTAAGGAAAGTCTTGAAGAGCCATTAAATCCACCTGAAGTTGGTTCGGTATTGTTTGCTCGCCAACAACAGGCAAAGCAGTCAGTACAACAATCGGCGTAATACTTTACACTCCAATTTGAACACTTGAACTGAAACTCTAGGACAATTAATGACACAATTACGCTTTCATGCTCAACGACTTTTTGATGGACAAGCCTTCCTTGATGACCAAGTGTTGACTATTGTTGATGGTAAAATTACCGATATTGACCAAAATACTGACAATATTGATGTTGCTGTTACAGGTTTAGTTGTACCGGGTTATATTGATTTACAAGTTAACGGCGGTGGCGGGGCATTGTTTAATGACTCTCCTTCTGTTGAAAACCTGAAAACAATCATGTCAGCCCATGCTAAATATGGCACTACCGCGATGATGCCTACTCTGATCACTGATAAAGTTGAGGTGATGCAACAAGCTGCAGACGCTATTGCACAGGCTTTAAATGAAGGTGTTCCTGGTATTGTTGGTATTCATTTTGAAGGACCACATTTATCCGTTGCTAAAAAAGGTACCCATTGTGCCGACTACATTCGCCCGATCTCCGCTACTGAGTGGCAAGTGCTTTCTCGTCAAGATATAGGCCTGGTCATTGTTACACTTGCCCCTGAAAATGTTAGTCCTGCTGATGTCACACGTATGGTTGAGTTGGGCATTAAAGTTTGTTTAGGTCATACCAACGCCGATTTCAAAACAACTCAAGCATCTATTGATGCAGGAGCAAGTGGTTTTACCCACTTATTTAATGCTATGTCGCCTTTACAAGGTCGAGAGCCAGGAGTTGTTGGTGCTGCTCTGTTAAATAATCAAACCAGTTGTGGCTTGATAGTTGATGGTTTTCATGTCGATTACGCTAGCTGTAAATTGGCAATACAAGCTAAACCACAAGGCAAGATTTTTTTAGTGACTGACGCAATGCCACCCGTTGGCACAGATCAAACAGAGTTCGCCTTATATGACCGTACTGTTTACGTTGATAATGGCAAACTGACTTCAACAACGGGTGAGCTTGCAGGTTCATCGTTAGATATGGCTAATGCGGTTAAAAATACCCATCAAGGGCTAGGAATACCTTTAGATGAAGCATTACGTATGGGAAGTTTGTATCCTGCACAATATTTATATCAGAACCAGGCCGTTATCCGCGGTGAACTGAAACAAGGGCAACGAGCTGATATGGTGGTTTTAAATGACGACCTTTCAGTAAAAGAGACTTGGATTTCAGGGCAAAAAGTTTAGTTTACTTAGCTAACTATTCAGTTAGTTAGTCATTCAATTTACGCAATTATAATAACAACAATGCAAGTTAACGAGGAAGTTATGGAAATGTCACTCAGCCAAGATAAACAAGAGAAAAAACAAAGTAATGCACTGCCGATGGTAATCGTCGCAGGTCTATTTTTTATTCTAGGTTTTGCTACCTGGTTAAACGGCTCATTAATGCCGTACTTGCAGCAAATATTGCAATTAACACCACTGCAAGCATCACTCATTCTATTCTCTTTCTATATTGCTGTGACCTTTACTGCGTTACCCTCAGCAGCAATCATTCGTAAAGTTGGTTATAAGAATGGTATGGCATTAGGTATGGGGACTATGATGATTGCAGGTTTGCTTTTTATACCTGCAGCTAAAACACAGATTTTTCCTTTATTTTTACTTGCTCAATTAGTGATGGGTGCAGGTCAAACTTTATTACAAACGGCGGTTAACCCTTATGTTGTTCGTATTGGGCCTGAAGAGTCTGCTGCAGCGCGTATTTCAATTATGGGTATCTTAAATAAGGGCGCTGGTGTTGTAGCTCCTATCGTATTTACTGCCTTAATCTTAAGTGGTTTTACTGACACTGTTGGTACTGAGCTAACTCAAATTCAAATTGATGCAATGGCAGATAAACTAATATTACCTTATTTAGGTATGGCTCTATTTATTGGTATCTTAGGTTTTGCTGTTAAAAAATCTCCATTACCTGAATTAGCCAGTGAAGAAGAGGAAGGTGAAAGTAAAGGAACTTTAAAAGAAGCACTTGCTTACCCTAATTTAGCGCTTGGTGTTGTTGCTTTGTTTTTATATGTTGCTGTAGAAGTCATCGCTGGCGATACTATTGGGGCATTTGCACTGGCATTGGGTGTGGAAAACTACAGTGTGATGACTTCTTATACTATGGGTTGTATGGTATTAGGTTACATCCTTGGCATTACACTTATTCCACGTTTTATTTCACAACAAAAAGCGTTAATGGTCTCTGCTGTACTTGGCTTAGCATTGAGTGCGGGTGTAATACTTGGTGATAATAATTCTTTTGCAATTGCTAACTCATTATCGTTTATTTTAGGTGGAGCTCAATTACCTGATACCTTAATACTTATTGCTTTTTTAGGATTAGCTAACGCTATTGTATGGCCTGCAGTATTCCCGCTTGCACTTTCAGGTGTCGGTAAATTAACCAGTGTTGGTTCAGCGCTATTAGTTATGGGTATTTCAGGTGGCGCATTTGGGCCATTATTCTGGAGTATAGCGGGTGGCACGAGTGGTCAAGCTGTTGATCTTCAAAGTGGTTATATCGTTATGTTACCGTGTTATTTATTCATTTTATTCTACGCGGTTAAAGGCTGTAAAATGAAATCGTGGAAATAGCTATTCTGTATAATGTTTTAGCTACTTAGTAATGTAGGGCTTTAAACGCTTGTTATATAAACCTTAATTCGTTCATTTGTTATATGGACTGTCTTGAGGTTTTTTTATATTTAAAATTCAGTGGCTTAGCGAATATAAGATAAATGAATTACATATAACCAAACGATGTTTAAAACATGACATCTGGTACAACCAGATGTTGACGTACTAACCTATCCGTACTATTATTGTACCATTGCACAAGGTAGGACCACTTAAAGGATTAGGAAGCAAGTGTGCCACTCTACTGATGCAGAGCATGGAAAGAGTAAATATTATAATACTTAAAAGGACTTAATTATGAGTGAGGCAACAAGGAAAGTGACGGTTATTTACTGTTGTGATGATGACTTAGCACTGTATAGAAAGACACAAAGCTTTAACCTAAACGTTTATGGGGATATGGTTATTCCTCAGGATTTTAAACGTGGTAAAACCATCCTTGCGGTATGTGAAGGGGAGGTTGATGTTATTAATAGCGTCGGTGATAAACTTGTACAGGAATACTGGCACTAAACTCACGTACAGAGACGTTGTTGAACTATAAATATTATAAAAAAAGGAGACATTAGTCTCCTTTTTTGTATCTGATTATAAGTAGCTAAGAATTAATTATCTTTACTTTCTAATTGCTTATCTGTGTAAGTTGCTTTTTCATGTTTTTGCCCTGCAGCATCGGCTAACTCAGCAGGCATGTAATTCTCATCATGTTTAGCAAGTACTTCGCTTGCTTCTATACTTAACCCTGTAGGAGGGTGTTCAGTTAGCGTACCATTAGCAACTATGCCTTGTCCTTCACGGAATAAATCAGGCAAAATTCCTTCGTAATAAACGGTAACCATAGGATCACTGTCTTTAAATACTATTGGCATAGTCATATCACTAAGCTTAAACGAGACTTTCAAGCTTTCTGGGTCGCGTTTAACAGTGCCCGGCACAACTAAACCACCAATACGAATACGTTGACCAATAGTTGGCTTTAAACCGGTTTCCTTTTTGCCCTGGGTGATTTCTGACGGGGTAAAAAATAAATCAATATTTTGGCTTAACGCATAAAGGACTAAACCTGAAACAGCGCCAATACCAATTAAAATAGAGCCGACAATAGCAAGACGTTTTTTACGGCGTGGATTCATTATTCTGTAACCTCTTTTAAGTCTTCATTTTGCTGTTTACGAAGCTCTCTAGCTTGGCGAAGTTTGTCTTCACGTTGCTTACGTTTAGCAATTTGATTGATAATTTGTTGATGACCAGCTTTAGAGCTAATCAATAATAGGGTTAGGATTAAAGCGGCAGCACCAAAAGAAAGCCAGACATAAAAGCCATAACCGCCCATATCGATGAAATCGCTAAAACTATTAAATTGCATTGAATGCTCTCCAATTACCGCACTAATTTTAGTGTTGTTTGGTGCGGTTTAGTGTAACTAAGTGTTATTTAATTGTGCTTTGTTGTACTAGTTCACGCACCCAAGGACGAATGCTATTACGTGCTAGAATTTCATTACGAAAGCGTAGACAGATGATCACACCAACAAGTAATGAAAAACCAATAAAACAAAAAATGAATGGCCATAACATATCAAGTGACATGGATGGTTTACCCAGCTTACTAACCGTCGAGCCTTGGTGGAGGGTATTCCACCAATCAACAGAGTATTTGATAATAGGTATATTAATTACGCCAACAAGGGTCAATATACCGGCGGCTTTACCTGCTAAGTTTTTATCTTCAAAAGCATTATGTAGTGCAATGACACCTAAATATAAGAACAATAAAATGAGTTCTGAGGTTAAACGAGCATCCCAAATCCACCACGTGCCCCACATAGGTTTACCCCAAGCGGCTCCCGTAATTAATGCTATTGCGGTAAAGGCAGCACCAACCGGTGCCATGGCTGCTGCAGAAGCATCCGCCAATTTTAATTGCCAAACTAAGCTGCTAAAGGCGGCAATAGCCATAGCAAAATAAATGCCCATAGACAAAGAAGCCGCGGGTACATGAACATAGAAAATTCTAAAACTGTGACCTTGTTGATAATCTGCCGGGGCAAATAACAATGCCCAGACAAGACCTATGCTGAGAAAAATTGCTGCAAGGGCTGTTAACCAAGGTAATAATTTATTGGTAAAGTGATAAGACACTTCAGGATTTGCATAAGGGTGTAACCATTTCCACATTAATTAATACTCACTATTTTGTCGATTATAAGGCCGGATTAGCGTGTTATTTTTAATGGCAAAGTAACAATGCTCTATCGTGTTTATATTGGGCGTTACCATTTCCACGTGCCGCCTACCATGTTAATTGGTACTCACTTTTAGGGCCGCGCCAACAGCAAAGGGGGCTAGCGATAAAGATCCAAAGAATAATGCGGCGATTATAGCAAGTTGGCCGCTGTAAGGTAAGCCAAGCGCAGCAGTGTCTATCGCGCTAGTGGCAAAAATTAATACCGGAATATACAAGGGTAATACTAACAGGCTAAGTAAAACACCCCCCTTTTTAATACCGACAGTGAGTGCAACACCAACTGCACCGAGTAAACTCAGTACTGGTGTGCCAAGTAGTAAAGTAAATACTAGTGCACCGTAGCTGTTTTCATCTAAATGCAGTAATACCGCCAATAATGGCGCAATTAGGATAAGTGGCAAACCTGTTATTAGCCAGTGAGCAAATATTTTTGCGAGTACTAATAAAAAGATAGGGTGTGGACTTAATAACATTTGCTCCAATGAACCATCATGGTGATCAGATTTAAATAAGCGATCTAAAGAAAGTAAAGTCGCTAGTAATGCTGCAACCCAAATAATGCCTGGGGCAATTCGGCTTAAGGTTTGTGCTTCAGGGCCTATGCCTAGAGGGAAGAGCGTGATAACAATAACAAAAAATAATAAAGGATTGATAATATCATCTTTATGGCGCATAGCGATGGTTAAATCTCGCTTTAGCACCAACATAAAGGCGTGACGATACGATAACTGTTGTGCGGACTGCTTTTGATTATCTGTTTGAGTTGATAAGTTTTCAGGCACTTGAATAGACTGGGCTTTTAAAGTCATTGATATATTTTCTCTAAACGGATCTCATCTTTAAATAAAGGCATTTTAACAGCTATAATCCAAGGTTATTTTTTTCACCTGCTCAGGCTTGATGCTAATTAAGTCCTGATGTGTCGTTAAAATAACACAGCCACCTCGCTTAGCGTGATTAATAAATAGCTGTTCTAAACTAGCCACGCCCTGCTTATCAATAGCGGTAAAAGGTTCATCCAAAATCCAAATAGGTGCATTACTTTGATATAAACGCGCTAAGGCGATACGTCGATGCTGTCCAGCACTTAAATGTGAAGCTAAACTGTCTTCGAAACCTACTAAGTTAACCTTAGCCAAATAGGCTAAACTGTCATCAGTCTTATTACCATGAAGAGCGAGGTTAAAATCCAAATTTTCTTCAGCGGTCATTTCACCTTTTACGCCAGATAAGTGACCGAAGTATAATAGGTTTTGGTGGAATTCTTCTCTACATTGACTTATCAACTGACCTTGATAGTGTACTTGCCCATCATAAGGTTGAGATAAACCTGATAAAATACGTAATAAGCTGGTTTTCCCCGAGCCGTTTGGACCTTCAACTTGTACAATGTCACCAGCCTTTATCTCAAGTGATAATTCATCAAATAATAAGCGCTCTTCTCTAATACAGGTAAGCTGTAAAGCACTGATTAGTGGTGTTGGAGTTTTTTTAGGCAATGTATTCACTTGTTCTTTATCAACGTTTTATTTAATTTTATCGTAATAAGCTAGTAAGGTAAATTCTAGCGTATATTTGTCGAATAATTCTTGATTTGGATCGTATATTCACTTGGGACGATATAATACCATAGCCAACATTAAGATAGCCTTTGAAAGTTGTAACATTATGAAACAACTTGAGCGGTTAATTTACATTAATATCTCGACCAATAAAATGTTAGTATGGCGCGATAATTTTTAACCTAATTAAGTTAATAGATAAACTTACGCTTTAGGTTAAATGTTTTTTGAAGTAGAGCGGAGAACCCAATGATACCCGACCTGGTAGCAACACAAATGCCTGAGCTTATTCCTGAGCTTGGTCACTTAGCCCTTATTATAGCGTTAGCCTTTGCTATCTGCTTAAGTTTGATTCCGTTAATAGGTGTGCATAGCCCCGAACAAAGCTCCTTAAAAAAGCTGATGACCTACGCGAGGCCCCTAACATACGGTATGTTTTTCTTTACCACTATTAGTATTGTGATTCTTGCTTATAGTTTTGTTATTGACGACTTCTCTATTAAATATATTGCTAGCCACTCAAATACTCACTTACCTTATTATTTTAAAATCAGTGCCGTTTGGGGCGGTCATGAAGGTTCATTACTTTTATGGGTATTTTCATTAACCGCTTGGACAGCCGCAGTTGCACGCTTTTCTGACGGAATAGAAGAAGAGTTTATTGCCCGTGTATTAGCTGTTATGGGTATGGTTGCCATAGGTTTTATTGCCTTTACCTTGTTAACCTCGAACCCGTTTGAACGTTTATGGCCAAATGTGCCAATGGAAGGGCGTGATTTAAACCCGCTATTACAAGATGTTGGCCTAATCATCCATCCACCATTGCTTTATCTTGGTTATGTTGGGTTTGCGGTAGCATTTGCTTTTGCTGTAGCAGCTTTAATGGCTGGAAAAATGGATGCAGCTTGGGCTCGTTGGTCTCGCCCTTGGACTATAGGTGCGTGGATGTTTTTAACCATGGGTATCGCTCTAGGTAGTTGGTGGGCTTACTATGAACTTGGCTGGGGTGGCTGGTGGTTCTGGGATCCAGTTGAAAATGCTTCTTTTATGCCTTGGTTAATTGGTACGGCGTTAATACATTCATTAGCGGTTACTGAAAAACGCGGTACGTTTAGAAACTGGACAATATTACTAGCAATATTTGCTTTTGGCTTAAGTTTATTAGGTACCTTCTTAGTGCGTTCTGGCGTGATAACGTCAGTGCATTCATTTGCCGCGGATCCATCTCGTGGTATTTTTATACTGGTAATTCTAGCTATCGCTATGGGCGGCTCGTTAACACTATATGCATTTAGAGCTAACACTGTGGCGAGCTTCTCTCGATTTGCTTTTTACTCACGTGAAACCGCGCTATTACTATGTAATGTAATTTTAGTTGTTGCTACCGTTACGGTATTGTTAGGTACTTTATATCCTTTACTCGTTGATGCATTAGGTTACGGAAAAATATCAGTAGGACCTCCATATTTTAACGCCGTATTTGTGCCTATCATGAGTATTCTCTTCATTATCATGGGGATAGGGCCTTTAATTCGCTGGAAAAAAGCTAAAAAAGGCGAATTACGTAAACATTTATTAAACTCTTCCGTTTTTAGTATTTCGTTTGGGTTATTATTTCCAGTGATTTATGGTGGTGAATTCAACATATTAGTCGCTATGGGGATTACCTTAGCAACTTGGGTTTTCTTAGTGGTAGTAAAAGAAGTACGTAACCAACTAAAAACTTCAGGAAAATTAACCATTAGTCATTTAGGTATGGCAACTGCGCATGCAGGTATTGCCATAACTATTGTTGGTGTCACCATTGTTTCAATGTATGAAAGTGAAACGAATGTGAAAATGGCACTGAATGAAAAGGTTACTGTTTCAGGTTATGAAATTGAGTTCAAAGGCATTAAACATGTTGAAGGGCCAAATTACAGTGCTGAGCAGGGCCAAATTAATATCTATAAGGTGACTGGAGAGAACGAAAGTGATTTTGTTACCTTACTCAAACCAGAACGCCGTTCTTACCGTGTACAAACTATGGGTATGACGGAAGCGGGTATTGATCCTGGATTGTTCCGTGATGTGTATGTTGCTTTAGGCGACCCATTACCCGGTGGTGCTTGGGCTATTCGTGTTCATTATAAGCCATTTGTTCGCTGGATATGGTTAGGTGCAATTTTCATGAGTGTTGGTGGTATTCTTTCAATGCTTGATAAACGCTACCGTAGAAGAAAACCAGTAGTTGATAAGTCTCCTGTTGTTGCTGATTCCCTTACTAATGCCGTCGCCGCTAAACCTGTTAGTGCGGCAAAAGTGTCGGAGGTATAGTGATGGGAAAGTTGATACGTTTTTTACCGTTAATATTAGTTATCGCTTTAGGAGTGGTCTTATACCGCGGGTTATCCCTTAACCCGCAAGATATGCCATCGGCACTTGTGGGTAAACCTATGCCTGAATTTTCACTGCAAACGCTAAACAATAATGAGAGAATCGTAACTCAAGCGGATTTGCTAGGCGATATTGTTTTAGTGAATGTATGGGCTACGTGGTGTCCTACCTGTAAATACGAACACCCATATTTAGTTGATATTGCTAAAAACCCTCAAGTTAAACTTTATGGTTTGAACTATAAAGATGAACGTGATGGCGCGCAGAAGTGGTTAAAATACTATGAAGATCCCTATGTATTCTCTATTTTTGATGAAGAAGGTACATTAGGCTTAAATCTTGGCGTTTATGGTGCACCAGAAACTTTTGTTATTGATCACCATGGTATTATTCGAAAGCGTTTTGCTGGTGCTATTGATACTAGAGTATGGCGACGTGAATTTGAGCCATTGATTGCTCAGCTAATTGAAGAAAAAAAGCAGGGAAAATAACATGAGATTAATCAGTATTTTTTTACTGGCTGTAGCGATAATTGTTGGTGTTAATCAAGCTTCAGCTAGCCCCGTAGAAACATTCGAATTTCGTGATGAAGTGACTAAAATTCGCTTTCAAGCGCTGAGTAAGGAACTTCGCTGTCCGAAATGTCAAAATCAAAACCTAGCTGATTCTAATTCTCCTATAGCTCAAGATTTACGTAAAGAGCTTTATGAGCTATTACAGCAAGGTAAAGCTGACAGTGAGATTGTTGATTTTATGGTCAACCGTTATGGTGAGTTTGTTTTATATCGCCCAAGAGTCTCTGGGTTGACCTACATATTATGGTTTGGTCCAGCAGTGCTTATTTTGTTAGGTATTATTGTTGTTATTGTGGTTGTTCGAAGAAAACCGGTAGATAAAAAAACACTGGCTTTATCAGTCGAACAACAAGATAAGCTAAAAAAATTACTCAATGATAAATAACCTTCACCACTTGAACCATTAAAAGAAATAGTAGATAGCATTATGGAATTTATATTTATAGGCCTTACCTTTTTAATTTTATTGTTATTAATGGTATGGCGACCTTTCTTCAAACAAAAAACACAAAAAGTAAGTGTTGATAGCCAATTACGCGAAGACACTAATGTGTGTTTGTATCACGAACACAAAAAAGAAATAGAAAAAGATTATAGTGAAGGTGGTATTGATGAAGAGAGTTATCAATACTTATTAGCGGAGCTTAATAGTACTTTATTGCAAGATATTGAGTTGAATAAAAAGGTTATACCAGGAACAACTGGGGCTAACAAGCCATATTCTCTTTTATGGCCGTTAGGGTTGAGCATTTTCATTATCACCTTCTCTGTCGCGCTGTATAATAAGCAGGGTAGTTATAAAAAAATCACCGAAATGCCATCTGGCCACGGTCAGCAGCAAGGTATGTCGCAAGAGCAAAGGCAAACGCAGCGTGAAAATGAAGCAATGGCACATATTGAGAAGTTACAGCAGCGTATTGAAGCAAACCCTGAAGACGGAGAAGCTTGGTACAACTTAGGGCAAACCTATGTGGCTGTTGGTGGTTTTGACCCAGCCGTTGCTGCTTTTAATCAAGTTATTCGTATTGAAGGAGAACATGCAGATACGTTAGGCTCTATTGCTCAAGCACTTTATTATAAAAATGAGCAGAAAATTACTGCTGAAGTTCAGCAGTACATTGATAAAGCACTCTCGCTAGATGTCAACGACCCATCGACCAATATTTTGTTAGGTATGCATAATTTTATTGCTACGGATTACCAACAAGCTATTGGATACTGGCAACGAGTTATTGATTCAAACCAGCAAGGCGTTAACATTGGCGCGCTTAAAGAGGCGGTGGCAGAAGCTAAAGCTAGGCTAAATATGCCAGTGGGAAAAACTCAACCGCAAGACGTTGAAGGGCCACAGCTAAAAGTTAGTGTTAGCTTATCAGAGAATATAGCTAAGCAATTAGCTCAAGGTGAGGACCGTGTGGTATTTATTTATGCTATACCGACTAATGGTCAACGTATGCCACTTGCCGCAGTTAAACTAAAAGCAAGTGATTTACCGACTGTCGTGGTACTAAATAATAGCCAAGCGATGAGTAGTGCAAACACTTTGGGTAGTGTTGATAGCGTGC
>Ga0209396_1000737_pt1 | contig 37641 bp, 31 predicted proteins | sample GOMGulsemesocosm_6_FD_184638 | JGI IMG/M metagenome (GOLD analysis project Ga0209396, IMG submission 184638) | Methane-oxidizing microbial communities from mesocosms in the Gulf of Mexico - GOM8C Gulf of Mexico (SPAdes) (version 2) | ecosystem: Environmental > Aquatic > Marine > Cold seeps...
CCTTTAAGGTGTCTTAAAACTTTCACTTCAACAGAAGCTCCGTTTATAGCTGGGGCGCCTATAGTAACTTCTCCATCGTTGTCTAATAAAAGAACATTGTCAAAAGAAACGTTGTTTCCTTCTTCAGATGCTAAACGATGAACAAATACTTTTTGGTCTTTTGCAACTTTAAATTGCTGCCCTGCTATCTCTACAATTGCGTACATAGCGTAACGTATTTAAATTTATTGTTAAAAAATAATTGAGTGCAAATGTACGCTTAATTCACTAAACAACAAATTGTAAGGCTCTTTTTTATAATTTTATTAAAAGACTAGAAACCAGACCGCTTTAACATTATAGTAAAGAACAAAGATACTCTAATTTACAGTTAGTTATACCAATTGAATTCACTAGCATTCATAACTTTTAAGTAAAACTTAAACTAACAACAGCTCAATATTACTTACTAATTGTTAATTACACATTACTAGCGTATCTTCGTGCTATTATTACATTATAATACTACATCTCGTGAGTAAACAACAACTTTTAGCTGTTTTTAAGGATTCTCTCCAAACAAAACAGCTTATCGATCGTTTGTCAACCCCTAAATCAGATACGAAAATTTCTAATTTAGTAGGGTCGTCATTGTCTTTTGCTATTGCTAACATTTTTGAAAGCATTGAAACTCCTATTCTTTTAATATTGGAAGACAAGGAAGAAGCTGCTTTTTATTTGAATGATTTAGAATTATTTTTAAATGATAAAGATGTATTGTTTTACCCAGGAAGTTATCGCCGACCCTATCAACTGGAAGAAACTGATAATGCCAATGTATTGTTACGTGCTGAAGTGTTGAACAGAATCAATTCTCGTAAAAAACCCGCGCTTGTAGTTACCTATCCGGAAGCTTTATTCGAAAAAGTAGTTACTAAAAAGGAGTTAGACAAAAACACGCTGAAGATTGCTGTTGACGATACTATTTCTATCGACTTTATAAACGAAGTGCTGTTTACCTATAAATTTAAACGCGTAGATTTTGTTACCGAACCTGGTGAGTTTTCTGTTCGTGGTGGTATTGTAGATGTATTTTCATACTCCAATGATGAACCGTATCGGATAGAGTTTTTTGGAGATGATGTAGACAGCATCAGAACCTTTGATGTAGAAACACAATTATCACAGGAGCAACTGAAAAAGGTTAGCGTAATTCCTAATGTAGAAAACAAAGAGTTACAAGAAAACAGAGAAAGCTTTTTAAAATACATCTCATCAAAAACAACTGTAGTTGTAAAAAACAAAGAGTTATTTGCTGCTAAAATTGACAAACTATTTTCAAAAGCAACTGAAGCCTTTGAAAAATTAGACACCGAAGTAAGCTATTCTGAGCCCACTTCTATTTTCTGTAATTCTGAATTACTACTCCAACAATTTAAAGACTATACTTCCATAAAATTAGCAAAAAGTACTGATTCTGATATTGCATATCATATAAAACCTCAACCATCTTTTAATAAGCAATTCGATTTATTAATTGAAGACTTGAATAAAAACACAGCTAACGGTTTCACAAACTATATTGCCTGTTCTAACGAACAACAAGCAAAACGATTTCATGATATTTTTGACGATGTCGAACAGGAAGTTGTCTACAAAACAGTTGTGCTACCACTATACCAAGGGTTTATTGAATTGGACAGCAAAACCGTTTGCTATACCGATCATCAAATATTTGAGCGCTACCATAAGTTTCATTTAAAAAATGGGTATGCAAAAAAGCAAGCCATCACGTTAAAGGAGCTAACACAATTACAAAAAGGCGATTATGTTACCCATATTGATCATGGAATAGGTCGCTTTGCTGGATTACAAAAAATTGATGTAGAAGGAAATCAGCAAGAAGCCATAAAACTGATTTATGGTGAGCGTGACATCCTATATGTTAGCATTCATTCCCTACACAAAATATCGAAGTACTCCGGGAAAGACGGCAAAGCACCAAAACTATTTAAATTAGGTTCTGGAGCATGGAAAAAATTAAAACAAAAAACAAAGAGTAGGGTTAAACATATTGCGTTTAACTTGATAAAACTATACGCAAAAAGGCGTGAGCAAAAAGGATATCAATATGAACCTGATTCTTACTTGCAACATGAGCTAGAAGCATCGTTTATGTACGAGGACACTCCTGATCAATTTACCGCTACCCAAGCTGTAAAAGCTGATATGGAAAGTGAGCGACCAATGGACAGATTGGTTTGTGGTGATGTTGGATTTGGAAAAACGGAGGTTGCCATTCGTGCTGCCTTTAAAGCAGTGGACAATAGCAAACAAGTTGCCATATTAGTACCGACAACAATCTTGGCTTTTCAACACTTCAGAACCTTTACCGAACGTTTAAAGGACATGCCTGTAAATGTTGGATATATAAACCGATTCAGAACTGCTAAACAAAAAACAGAGACCTTAAAACAACTTGAAGAAGGAAAATTGGACATCATTATTGGTACGCATCAATTAGCCGGAGCTAAAGTGAAATTTAAAGACTTAGGCTTGTTAATTGTTGATGAAGAACAAAAGTTTGGTGTTTCGGTTAAAGAGAAATTAAAAACGATTAAGGAAAACGTAGATACGCTTACCTTAACCGCTACACCAATACCACGTACACTTCAATTTTCGTTAATGGCGGCACGTGATTTAAGTACTATAAACACGCCGCCACCAAACCGATACCCAGTAGACACACAAGTGATTCGTTTTACTGAGGATGTAATTCGTGATGCTGTTTCCTACGAAATACAACGTGGTGGACAAGTTTATTTTGTACACAACAGAGTAGAAAACATCAAAGAGGTTGCAGGAATGTTACAACGTTTAGTACCCAACGCAAAAATAGCAATTGGTCACGGACAAATGGACGGGAAAAAATTAGAGCAATTAATGTTAGCTTTTATGAATGGTGAATTTGATGTATTGGTAGCCACTACCATAATAGAGTCAGGTTTGGATGTTCCAAATGCCAATACCATATTTATCAATAATGCCAATAACTTCGGATTGTCGGACCTACACCAAATGCGTGGTAGAGTTGGTAGAAGTAATAAAAAAGCTTTCTGTTACTTTATTACTCCTCCCGATTCTGTTATGACGGATGATGCTCGTAAACGTATTCAAGCACTGGAGTTACATTCCGATTTAGGAAGCGGATTTAACATTGCCATGAAGGATTTAGAAATTCGTGGTGCAGGAGATATTTTAGGTGGTGAGCAAAGTGGATTTATTAATGAAATAGGTTTTGCTACCTATCAGAAAATATTAAATGAGGCTATTGATGAATTGAAAGAAAATGAATTTAAAGAACTCTATGATGAAGTAGATGATGCTACCGAAAAGGTATTTGTAAAAGACACTCAAATAGATTCCGACTTTGAATTGTTATTTCCTGATGATTATATCAATAATATTACAGAACGTTTAACCCTATATAATAAGTTAGGAGAATTAAAAACAGAAGCCGAGTTAGTACAGTACGAAAAGGAATTGGTAGACCGTTTTGGAGAATTACCAACCCAAGCAGTAGACTTATTAGATTCTGTACGTATTAAATGGGTTGCTGCAAATATAGGTTTGGAAAAAATTGTCATGAAGCAAAACCGATTAATTGGCTATTTCATTTCAGACCAAAACTCTAGTTTTTACCAAAGCCCACAATTTACCAAGGTATTGCAGTTTGTACAAACTCATAAAGCATTGTGTAAAATGAAAGAAAAACAGACTAAAAACGGATTACGCTTATTACTAACTTTTGAGAATATTAAAAGCACTAGTAAAGCATTGGAAGTGCTGAGTAAGTTTTAAATTACATTATATGTATTTTAAACCAAAAGCCTTTGCATAACTGTAAAGGCTTTTTTGTTTTTATTTCTTAAAAAAAAGTAAATTAATTGGGTAACAAAAACCGTGAAAAAGGAACTACAAGTTGTTTACAACTTGTAGTTCCTTTTTCAGCGTATCACTACTATTGATGATAAGAAAATACCTGACAATAGTCATTTTATAAGATGTTGCAAATAAGTAGCTTTGAGAAACTAAAAATATAGGCTGATATGTTTAATTAGTGAAACATATCAGCTTGTTGTACTGCATTAAAAATCACAATAAATTAATGAATAGAGCCTACTACAAAAATTCAATTTCAAACTTTATTGCAGAAGATAAGAATTCAATTTTGGGGCAGTTAAGCCTAAACCATTCAAACAGACAATTAGAAGACTTACAGAAAAATGCGTGGGTTAAACAAATTGAGATTTTAAAAGATCAATTAACAAGTTTTGAAGGACAAATTTATTTTGAATTTGCTATTCCAAGAATGGGAAAGCGAGTTGACAATATTATAATCATTGAAGATTCAATCTTTGTTGTTGAATTCAAGGTTGGTGATGGTGGTTTTGAAAGTTATGCACAGACTCAAGTACTTGACTATACTCTTGATTTAAAAAACTTTCACGAAGGAAGCCATAATGCTAAATTAATCCCGGTTCTAGTAGCTACAAATGCTGAAGGTGAAGAACCTAAAATCACTCAAATAATTGAACACGAAAATGTAGCAAAAACGAATAAAGAAAACTTAAAAAATACTTTAGAATTCTTTTTAAAAGAACACCATGTTCCTATTGATTATAATTCTTGGGAGAACTCAATATACAAGCCTACCCCTACCATTGTAGAAGCAGCCCAAGCTTTATACAAAGGCCATAATGTAGAAGAAATATCAAGATCTGATTCTGGCGCTATAAACTTATCCAAAACTACTAGTTGTTTAAACCGAATTATTGATGATTCAAAAAAAAATAATAAAAAGACAATCTGCTTTGTTACAGGTGTACCGGGTGCTGGAAAAACTCTAGCAGGTTTAAACATTGCCAACGAAAGAATGAAAGCAGATGAAGATGAACATGCAGTTTTCCTTTCTGGTAATGGTCCATTAGTAGATGTACTTAGAGAAGCTCTAACACGAGATTTAGTTAAAACTTCAAAAGAAAACGGAAAACCTACAACAAAAGAAAATGCAAAACGGGAGACTAATGCATTCATTCAAAATATACACCACTTCAGAGACGAGTATTTAAAGCATGACATCGAACCCACTGAAAAAGTTGTTGTCTTTGATGAAGCACAAAGAGCTTGGAATGAAAAGCAAGTGAGTACTTTTATGAAGCGTAAAAAGGGAATTGAAGACTTTACAATGTCAGAGCCTGAATTCTTGATTGATGTAATGAATAGACATAAAGAATGGTGCACAATTATTTGTTTAATTGGTGGTGGACAAGAAATTAACACCGGAGAAGCTGGTTTGGAAGAATGGGTCAATTCATTTCAGAATAATTATACTGACTGGAATATTCATTACTCAAACCTAATCACAGATAGTAAAAACTATATTAAAACAGAAAGTCAAACAAACTGGCTAGATACTAATGCAAATTCTGAAAAAGAACTCCATTTATCAGTTTCTGTTAGATCATTTAGATCCGAAAAAATATCTGAATTTGTTCACGAACTTTTGGAGTTAAACACAACTAAAGTCAAAGAATTATATCAAGAAATTAGAGACGATTTTCCAATCTATACTACTAGAGATATATCAAAGGCAAAAAGTTGGTTAAGAGAAAAATCAAAAGGATCTGAAAGATCCGGCTTAATCGCTTCTTCTGGAGCAAGAAGATTAAGACCTTTAAGAATCAATGTAAAAAATGAAATATCAGCCCCAAATTGGTTTTTAAATGGAAAAAGAGACATTCGATCTTCATACTTCCTAGAAGAAATTGCAACAGAGTTTGATATTCAAGGTCTTGAGATTGATTGGTCCTGTTTAGCTTGGGGAGCAAATTTCTATATCGAGAATAATACTTGGAATTATCAGAATTTTAAAGGAAGTAAATGGCAGAATATAAATCAAGAAATAAGCAAAGACTATCTTAAAAACACTTACAGAGTGCTTTTAACAAGAGCTAGGCAAGGAATGGTTATATTCATACCAAAAGGGTCAGATATAGATCATACAAGGCCAAAATCATTTTACGACGGAACTTGGGAGTATTTAAAAGAAATAGGAATTAAAGAAATATAAAAACGCAGTACAACAACGGCTATAAAATATACGGGTTTTGGTGTATTAAATTTAAAGCATGTGTATATTTACATTTATCGCCAAATCTTTTAATTTGGCTTTTTTAAAACGACAAAATCAATCATAAATGAAATATTATTTATTAGTAACAATATTCATGATTTTTGGAATCAGTAGTTGCAAAGCCCAAAAGGAAAGCTTCACAGAGTTTGTACCTGAAGGATCTGTACTATTTAAAAAATATAACGGAGACTTAAACAAAGACGGAAAAGAAGACTGTATTATCATAACAAAAAAGACCAATAAGGATAATATAGTCATGAATGATTATGATGAAAAAGTTGACCGAAACAGAAGAGGTATTATAGTCCTGTTCAAAAACGAGGCTAGTTATGAGTTGGCGGCTGAAAACTATGATTGCTTTTCATCCGAAAATGAAGATGGTGGCGTTTATTATCCACCTGAACTTTGGATTGAAACAAAAAAAGGGAATTTAATAATTCATTATTTACATGGCAGATATGGTGTTTGGAGATATACTTTTAGGTATAACAAAAATGATTTTGAGCTAATAGGCTACGACCAAAGTGATAATTGGGGACCAGTAACTCAACGTAATACGAGTATAAATTTTATAACCAAAAGAAAACAACTTAAAGTAAACACAAATAGCAATGCAACCACCGATGGAGAAGAAATTTTTAAAGAGACTTGGGAGAAAATTAAAATAAAAAAACTAATTACGCTTTCTGAAATTAAAGATTTTGACGAATTGGATATGTCTATTTATTAAACAACCATAGACCTTTAAGCACAAAAAAAGAGAAGCCAAATAGCCTCTCTTTTTTTTATCGTATACATAGTACTAAGGCAACTACACTCCTATTATTCTAATTCCCCTCATCAGCACTTACAAATACAGCTCTCTTTTCATCAATTATACCTTTTAGATTAATACGTTCTACCATTCCATAAACAAACATTCAACTAAATTATTAGTTTTAACTATGTATTTAGTTATATTTGAATTCATCAAATAACAAAACAGCTATATGAATTCAAAAAACATTTTAAGTATACTTTTAGTTACTCTAATCCTAATTGGATTATCAAGTTGTAAAGAGCCGAAAAGAGTACTAGAAAAAATTGATTTTGAAACAACATACAAATTCTCTTCTGAAATAGAAAACAAGGTCAAGAATGACACGATTTCTTGGAAATATCAAATTTCAGCCGCCGATTATGCAACAAAAGGTGATTATAAAAATGCCTTAACGCAATGGAGTTTAGCAATGGGAACGAGGAATAAAACCTTTACAAAAACCCAAGTTGATTCCATTAACTTAAAATACTCAAAAGTTAAAGCAACAGATTATATTGTTGAACAAGCAAAGAAAACTAGAGTAGTCATTATAAATGAAGCGCATCATAATTCTTTTCATAGAGTGTTTACGAAATCAATACTTCAAAAACTATACAATAATGGTTATAAAAACTTAGGACTTGAAACCTTAGGTAATCGTGAATATCTAGATTCTACACTTAATAGCAGAAAATATCCCATCATAAAGACCGGACACTATACAAAAGACCCTCAATTTGGCAATTTAGTTAGAGATGCCTTAGAAATTGGATATCATTTATTCGCTTATGAGGATATGAGGAATGGAGGTGGAAAACCAAGAGAAATTGCACAAGCAAAAAACATACAGAAAGTAATTAACACTAAACTTCATGAAAAGTTTTTAATTCATTGTGGTTTCGACCACGCTTTAGAAGGAACTCATAAATCTTGGGAAAAAGCAATGGCTGGAAGATTAACAGAATACACAGGGATAAATCCTTTAAGCATAAATCAAGTGGTTTATAGCGAGAAAAGTGAACCCGAGTTTAATCATCCGCTTTTAAAAGCTTTAAATATTCAAGAGTCATCTGTCATCATTGATAAAGATAATAAGCCTTTAAAATACACGCGTCGAAATGCTTGGAGTGACATCGCTGTTTTTCACCCAAACACTACATATATGAATAACAGACCTAATTGGTTATTTGAAAATGGTAATAAAAATGTTTCTATTACACTAACTGATATTCAAATGAATTTTCCGATTATGGTATTGGCTTTTAAAAAAGGAGAAGATATAAACATTGCTGTTCCAATTGACATAACGGAAATAAAAAGTAAGACTGAAAACTGTAATCTTGGTTTGAAAAAAGGAGCTTATGAAATTGTAATTACAAACGGAAAAGAATCCGTTAAATTTGAAAAAAACGTAAAATAACTATTCGCTAAAAAAAACCGTTGTAATTACTATACTGCTTGAATGGGTACATACTTAAGGTATAAGAATGATATCTGAGATTATTGAATTGATTGCTATTCTAAAATTGAAAGTAGTCCTTATAAAACAACACTAAAAAGTGTTCCTCTTTTATATATATTTGTATTCTCAAGAAAACTTAATTGAACATGGCGGAAGATACTAGTTGTAGTAAAGAAAATTGTACTTATCCGATAGTCAATAAAACGCACAAGCTATGCCAAGTACATAATTGGGAGCGTACTCATAAAGGGCAAGACTTTTTTGAACACCAACTTCAGAAAAAGCAGGAATACGCTAAAAGGATGCAAGACAGAGCAATTGAGAAAGCAAAGAAAACACCTCCAAAACCTTACATCTGGAAACCAAAGAAACCCCCAACCCCTATAAAACAAGTCTCTCAAAAAATGGCAAGTGCATTAGGTATTTATGTACAAGTGAAGAAGGAATACCTTAAAGATAATCCTGAATGTGAAGCGCATTTTTGTAACTGTAATACGCCATCTGAGGAATTAACTATTCACCATAAAATGGGACGAATTGGTTATGCAACGGAAGAAAAGAGACAAATAGATGTTTCGTTATTATTGGATAAAGACTATTTTATGGCTTCCTGCGGTGCTGCGCATAGGTGGATTGAAGACAATGTAGCTCAAGCTAAAGAGTGGGGATATTCGTTAGATAGAATAAAATAATGTAACTAGTATGGCTAAGAAACAAACAAAACGGATATTCAAAATTGTACTTATTATTGCAAGCATAAGCTCTTTAGCATTAGTACCATGGGCATTAGTAAAGGTTTGGATATTACCATTGCCTGACACGGTTCAAGAACAAGTAAATGAAGCCATTACCCATGGACTTGATGGAATGATTGTTTATGTAGACGAAGCAGGAAAACCACCCGCGTTTTATGCCGCTGGCTGGAAGGATCGAGAACTTAAAATACCTGCTGACCCACATGCCTTATTCAAAATAGCAAGTATCAGCAAGTTATATGTAGCTGTTGCTATCACCAAACTAGTCAATGACAAACGTTTGTCTTTAGATAAAACGCTCGAGGATTACTTTCCCGAATTGGTGAGCAGAATTGAATATGCCGATAAAATTACCTTAAGATTGATGGCACAACACCGAAGTGGAATTCCTAATTTAACCGACCACCCTGGCTATTGGGAGAACCCACCAGAAAGTAGTACAGAAAAACTTGCATTAGCACTTGATTTACCTGCAAGTTTCGAACCAGGAGAAGGTTATGAATATTCAAACACCAATTATCTTTTGCTTTCCCAACTCATTAGTAAAATAGTAGGGTATAGTTATCACCAATATATCAAAGAGGAAATTTTGATTCCACTTCATCTGAATAACACCTTCAGCTCGCTTAGTGAAGCGAATATAGACGATGTAATGAGTGGTTATCATGTTGGACACCCACATGATTTAAAGACTGACGATCATGGAATGTTAGCTTCAGCAGAGGACATAGGTATATTCTTGAGGGCATTAAACGATGGATCAGTGTTTGATGAGGAAGAACAGGAAATATATGCTTCAATTTACAAATATGAACATGCCGGATGGGTTCCTGGATACCAGAGTTTTGCCGAATATCATGAAGATATTGATACTGTTGTTGTTCTACTTAATAACACGACCGATCCTAAACTATATCTGTGGAATGTATCGGAAATCGTAATTAACCGTATTGTCAAAATACTTAGAAATAAAAAAACTCTTAACAATACCTATAAATAATATAGATCTGATTTCTAACACGTGAAGCTTATGACATGTGTAAACACAAAAACAGATATGCACAAATCACCCCCTACACTTTAGTTAAAAAAAGCCAAAACTTAAATTTCAATTAAACCCTTTTAAAAAATAAAGGTCATACGCTCAAATAAATTTACCTAATGAGCAAAAATAGTTTAAAACTAGTACTGTTCTCTGTCATGTTATTAATGACGAGTTCAATTGTAGCACAACGAGGACAAGGAAAAGGTGGGCGATCGCAAAACCAAATGCAGGTCCAAAGAGAGCTACCCAAATTTAGTGCAGAAAATGCAGCTAGCATACTGAAGTATGATTATGAAAGAGTCCTAAAAAAAACTAAACTTAAAAAGGCTAAGAAAAAAAATAGGGTAGCAAAAATAATTTCAGCATACAACCAGACTATTAATGAGATTAAGTTTTTACATTCTGAAGAATTAAGATCCACAGAAAATTTTGTAGCCGTAAAAAGACAAGAAGCAAAGGCTAACAGGGATAGATATGCTATGCCCTATATTCAATCGGAAGCAATGGAGAAATTAATCCATATTAAACGTAAAGTTCATAAAGCTGAACGGGTGTTAAATGATAAATTAGAACTGGTATTTTCTGAAAAACAATTTCATAAATGGCGTCGTCTTCAACGAAAGAGAAAAGAAAGTTTAAAACCAAAAAGACTTGATAATTCAGAAGGAGGAAGACCACAACAAGGAGGCCCAAGAGGTAGATAAGGAAAGTTCAATTTGCAACAAAGTACGCTTTTAAGTACTTTTTGTATCTTTGTAATATGAATGTAATAAATTATACTGATTTACGCTCAAATTTAAAACATTGGCTCGATAAAGTAGTTGACGATGTAAATGAGCTAATAATCAAACGAAAAGGAAGTAAGGATTTGGTATTAGTATCACTTGATGAATACAATTCCTTAAAAGAAACTGCATATTTACTTAAAGGAAAAAACAGAGATATTTTAATGAGTTCCGTTAAAGAACTTGAAGGTAATTATGGTATTGAAAAAGACTTATTCGAAGAATGAAACTGATTTGGTCTTCAATATCTTGGAATGATTATTTGTATTGGCAGAAAACAGATAAAAATAAAGTAAAACGAATTAATGACTTACTTAAATCGTGCATGCGAACTCCATTCGAAGGCATTGGAAAACCTGAACGCTTAAAAGGAGACTTACAAGGCTATTGGTCAAGAAGAATAGACTCTGAAAACAGATTAGTTTACAAATACGCTAATGAGGCGTTATTTATTGCCGCTTGCCATTACCACTATTAACAAAAGAAATTTAACTCCAAGCTAAAGAGATATCATTTTAAGTCAATTTTAAATTTTTCATAACCTGTTTTTTATAACTAACTCCTATTGGGATTTCTAATTCACCTATTTCAACATCATGGGTTGTATATGCTGTAATTTTATCTGTATTAACAATGTATGACCTATGTGTTCGCAAGAAATGCTTTGGTAATTTTTGTTCAAAATCACTGATTTTATCCTTGGTTATAATAGTAGTTTCTTTTGTATGAATTTGAACATAATCTTTTAAACTTTCTGCATACAGAATTTCAGAAAATAAAATTTTATGATGCTTCTTATTTACATTTACATACATAAAACCAGCGCTGTTTTCTTTTGCTGATATAACAACCTCCTTGTTACCCTTACTTTCTACAGCTCTAAAATATTTATTTATGGCTTTAAAAAAACGATCAAAGGAAATGGGTTTTAGCAAATAATCTACCACTTCCAACTCATAACTTTCTATTGCATACTCTCTATATGCAGTTGTAAAAATAACTTTAGGTGGATCACTTAACGATTTTAAAAATTCAATTCCAGTTAACAACGGCATTTGAATGTCTAAAAAAATCAAATCTACTCGCTTCGATTTCAACACTTCAAAACCTTCTAATGCATTGCTACAAGTAGCTATTACTTCCAAATTTGGAAATTTAGCAACATGTGTCTCAATCAATGCTATTGCAAGAGGCTCGTCGTCTATAATTATACATTGTACCTTCACCTATTTAATTTTAAGTTTTACCAATTTAGGCTTTTAAATTTATTTGAAGCTTAACATTATATGAAGTTTTATCTTCTATAATTTCTATTGAATGTTCATTTGGATAAATTAACTGTAATTGACTATTTGTGTTTACAAGTCCAATTCCCTTTTTAAAATTCGTACTATCTTTTTGAACATGTGTCGGTTTTGTATTATATATAGAAAATAATAAATGTTCATTTTTAACGATAAAGTCAATCTTTATCTTCGGAACGGTAACTGATCCACTTGCTCCATGCTTAAATGCATTTTCAATAAGTGAGACTAAAATTAATGGAGAAATTTGAGTTTGAGGATTATCAATATTTTTATTAAAAACAAGTTCTAGCCTATCTCCATAACGCAACTGTTCTAAATCAATGTAGTTTTGTATCAGCTGAATTTCTTCAGCAATCGTAACACTGTTTTCATTGCATTTATACAACATGTAATCTAACATTTCTGATAGTTTTAAAACAGTCTCAGAGGCTTTGTCAGATTTTTGAAGCGTTAGTACATATAAATTATTTAATGTATTAAATAAAAAATGCGGGTGAATTTGAGCCTTCATAAAATTCAATTCTGCAATTACCTTTTTTTTTTCAATAATTCTGATCTACTTTTTTCTTCAAATCGTTCTTTTATAAGCTTAACGCTAGCAAAAAGAAATACTGCTAAATAAACTCTGTGAAAAAAATCTTGATACAGTCTTTTTACGTCAGATGCAATTTCTAAAAGTGGCTCTTGTCTAAATGGTGGTTCTCGGTACAATTCTTCTATAACATAAATTACCAATACACGAGCTAGAATAGAAAACACATAGGTTCCTATTAAAAAAAGAATCCCGAAGAATATATATTTCTTTTTATATAAAAACCTTGGGTTTAAAAAATAAATAAGATAATAAGAAGCTATTATTTGAGGAAGTAATAAAATAACATTCCGGTTAAAAGATTCATATATTGAACCATAACCGTCCTTCATTGCTAAAGTATAACATAACAATAAAAGTATCCAAAATACCACATGACCCAACCAACGTTTTTGAAGAATAATATTGATAAACTGTGTTAAAGAGTTATTCATAATTTCAAAAATACACAATAATTATAGCGGTAATCAAAATATCGATGAGTTATGCTCTATTTCCCCTTAATGAGCATTTGTTACTGACAAATTAAAAACATCCTATAGTATCTACTCTCGATAGTTAATAAGCACTTACTCGTCGATATACTAAAACCAACATTACTTTAATGAAGTCCTTTGTCTTCTCAAAAGGGATTCACTAATTATTAAAATCAAAAACAATGAACTTTAAATTATTAACTTTTATTACAATAGCTTGTATCGGATTTATCAATTATTCGTTTGCACAAAAAGACGCACTGGAAACCGTTAAAATTAATGAAGGCTCTGGTTTTTTCCAAATTAATGGAGGTATTGGACATAAGAATGATTCAATTACTGTGTATTATCACAAACCAAAAAACTTTACCTCAAAGTCAAAGGTTTTAATGGTTATTCCTGGTTCAGGAAGAAACGGAGACGATTATCGAGATTCTTGGATTGAAGCCTCAGAAAAACATAGTGTATTAATACTTTCTCCATCTTATGCCGAAAAAGATTATCCTTTTTGGGATTATCATTTAGGAGGTATGGTAAAAGAAATAGACCTTAGAAAAGGAGTTACTTTTAAAAAGAATTCCAATCAAGTATTTATAGATGAAGACATCGTGGAATTTAAACCAAATGCAGATTCTAACCAATGGATTTATCATGATTTTGATCGAATTTTTATGATTGCCAAAAAAGCAGCGAAATCTAAGCAACGTAAATATGATATGTTTGGGCATTCTGCAGGTGGACAAATTTTACATCGCTATGCGTTGATTTACCCTAATTCAAAAGCAAACCGCATACTGGCTTCAAATGCTGGATCTTACACCCTTCCTAATGCAAATACAGCTATGCCTTTTGGGTTAAAAAACACAGGGATCAACAACAAAGATCTAAAAAAGTCTTTCAAGAAAAATTTAATTCTCTTTCTAGGCGAATTGGATAATGCAGACGAAAAAGGGGGGAAACTATTAAGATCAAAAACAACAGACAAACAAGGAACACATAGATTAGCAAGAGGGACTTATTTTTACAAAAACAGTACAGAAACAGCAAAAATATTGAAAACTAAATTCAACTGGAAACTAAAAATTATTTCTGGAATTGGACATAACCAACGTAAGATGGCAAAAGCAGCGGCAATATATCTCTACGGAAATTAATGTTAAAAAAAATGACTAAACAAAAAAGAGAAGCCAAATAGCTTCTCTTTTTTGTTGTTTATGTCTTTTTAACTAAGCCACTCCTTCTCCATTATTCACATCCTCCTCATCTGGGTTTACGAATACTAGTTTTCCGTTGGAATTCTCTGTCATTAAAATCATTCCTTCGCTTTCTACACCACGTAATTTTCTAGGTGCTAGGTTTACTAGTACAGTTACTTTTTTCCCTATTACATCTTCTGGTTTAAAGCTTTCTGCTATTCCTGAAACAATTGTTCTTGTATCAATACCAGTATCTACTTTTAATACCAATAACTTTTTTGTTTTTGGCATTTTTTCAGCTTCTACAATTGTTCCTGTACGGATATCTAACTTAGAAAAATCTTCAAACGTAGCCGTCTCTTTTTGAGGTTCTACTACTTTGTTAGCCTTCTCGTTTTCTAACTTGATATTTTCCAATCGGTCTAATTGTTTTTGGATATCCTCATCTTCTATTTGAGGGAATAAAATAGGTGCTTTACCTTCTTTTATTTTATGTCCAGATGGCAATAAATCTGTTTTATCAGTAATATCATTCCATTTGGTTTCAGGTTGCTGTAACAAGTCTTGCAATGTCTTAGAAGCAAACGGTATAAACGGCTCACTCAAGGTTGCCAATGCACTTGCTATTTGTAAGGCCACATACATGCTAGTTTTTGTGCGCTCCTCATCAACTTTTATTGTTTTCCACGGCTCTTGTTCTGCCAAGTATTTGTTTCCTAAACGAGCAAGGTTCATCATTTTTAAGTTCGCTTCTCTAAAACGGTAACGTTCAATTGAAAATGAAATGTCCGCAGGGAATTTCTTAAGCTCTTCTAAAGCATCAATATCAGCATCCGAATACTCACCTGGTACTGGTACAATACCATCGTAATATTTGTTGGTCAACACTAAAACTCTATTGATAAAATTTCCGTAGTTATCAGCCAATTCTTTATTACGCGATTGGAAATCTTTCCAAGTAAAATCATTATCCTTCGTCTCCGGTGCAGTGGCTGTTAAGGTATAACGTAACGCATCTTGTCTTCCTGGAAAATCTTCTAAATATTCGTGTAGCCAAACTGCCCAGTTTTTAGAAGTAGATAATTTATTCCCTTCTAAATTCAAGAACTCGTTTGCAGGTACATTATCAGGTAAAATATAACTTCCTTCTGCTTTTAACATTGCTGGGAAAATGATACAGTGAAACACAATATTATCTTTCCCAATGAAATGCACTAATTTAGTATCGTCACTTTTCCAATATGGCTCCCAATCTTTCCCTTCTCTTTCTGCCCATTCTTTAGTAGCTGAAATATATCCAATAGGTGCATCAAACCAAACATACAATACTTTTCCATCACCACCTTCAACAGGTACAGGAATTCCCCAATCTAAATCTCTTGTTACGGCACGTGGACGTAATCCGTCATCAATCCATGATTTACATTGTCCGTATACATTCGATTTCCAGTCCGATTTGTGATCTTCTAAAATCCATTGCTTTAAAAATGCCTCATGCTTATCCAAAGGTAAAAACCAGTGTTTTGTTTCTTTTAATGAAGGAACAGCACCTGTAATTGCCGATTTGGGATTTATTAAATCGGTAGCATTATGACTCGTTCCGCATTTTTCACACTGATCACCATAACTTTCTTCATTCCCACATTTAGGACAAGTACCAACTACAAAACGATCGGCTAAAAACTGTTTAGCATCTGCATCGTACAATTGTTGCTCAACTTTTTCTACAAACTCTCCTTTTTCATCTAAAGTTTTGAAAAACTCAGAAGCAGTTTCATGATGTATTTTTGCTGAAGTTCTAGAATAGTTATCAAAAGAAATCCCAAAGTCTTCAAAAGATTTTTTGATAATACCGTTGTATTTATCAACGACATCTTGAGGAGATACTCCTTCTTTTTTTGCTTTAATAGTAATTGGCACTCCATGCTCATCACTACCACAAACAAAGGCAACATCTTTACCTAATAAACGTAAATAACGCGCATAAATATCAGCTGGAACGTAAACTCCCGCTAAATGCCCAATATGTATTGGTCCATTAGTATAAGGTAATGCTGCGGTTAGGGTATATCTTTTTGGATCTTGACTCATCTTTATCTAAAATTTTCAACTGCAAAAATAAGCATTAGAACTTATAACTGCCATAGATTTGCTATTTTTACTACTATGAACACAAAACAACCACAATCCTTACAACGAGGCGACTTAGTTGCTATTGTTACCACCGCTAGAAAAATTGATAGAGAAGACATTCAAAAAGCCATTGAATTGCTAGAAAACTGGGGGTTAAATATTGTTGTAGGAAAAACTATTGGTAAAGCCGACCATCAGTTTGGTGGTACAGATGCTGATAGAATTACCGATTTTCAAGAAGCCATGAATAACGACGCTATCAAAGCAATATGGTGTGCTCGTGGAGGATACGGAACTGTTCGCATTATAGATGCCTTAGATTTTTCTGCTTTTTTAAAAAACCCAAAATGGGTGGTAGGTTTTTCTGATGTTACCGCTTTACATTCCCACATTCATAATTTAGGAATTCGAACTATTCATGGTTTAATGCCTATTACTGTAGAAAGTAGTACTCCAGAAGCGCTTGTTTCTTTAGAAAATACTTTGTTTGGCAATGCTGTAAAACATGAAGTCCCTTGTGAAAGTCAGAATAAATACGGTATAGGGAAAGGGGAGTTCGTAGGCGGAAACTTATCCATGTTATATAGTTTATTAGGCTCAAAATCGGCCATTAAAACGGATAATAAAATTTTATTTATTGAAGATCTTGATGAGTATTTATATCATGTGGATAGAATGATGATGAACTTAAAACGCAACGGTTATTTTGATAATTTAAAAGGTTTAGTTGTTGGTGGAATGACGAAAATGAATGACAATACTATTCCTTTTGGTAAAACCGCTGAGGAAATTATTCTAGATAATATAAAAGAGTATGATTTTCCTGTTTGCTTCAATTTTCCAGCCGGACATGTAAAAGACAATAGAGCGCTAGAATTTGGTAGAGAAGTTGAATTTACTGTTGGTAAAAACAACACTACTTTAAAGTTCCTTTAATCATGGCTTCTCATAATGAACTTGGTAAAAAAGGAGAAGCATTAGCAGCGGAATATTTGTTACGAAACGGATATCATATCAAAGCAAAAAATTGGCGCTACCTAAAAGCTGAAATAGATATTGTTGCCCAAAAAGAGGCTGTTTTAGCTATTGTTGAAGTTAAAACGAGAAGCGCTGTTGACATTGCAGCACCTGAAGATGCTGTAAACAAAAAGAAAATTAAATTATTAATAGCAGCTGCTAATGAATATGTTGTTCAACACGATTTAGATGTTGAAGTACGTTTTGATATTATTTCTATTCACAATAAAGGAGAAAAATACAATCTTAATCACATTAAAGACGCTTTTTTGTTTTTTTAATCACAAAATGTTACATTTGTCAATATCACGTTAACTTATAAATTGTATGAAAACAATATCGTCTTTTGTAGAAAACTATATTCGTAGTAAACCATTTCTATTATCAGCCCTTTCTCAAGGTATCATAAACCTTACTTCTTTAACCAGAATTATGCTTCCTGAAATTCAGGAGGAGCTACAGAAAGAGGTCAAACAAGGAGCTGTTGTTATGGCTTTAAAAAGACTTTCAGAAGATTTAGATTTTAGAACGAATCATAAAATAATTAAAGTTTTAAAAGATATTGGAGAAATTACTGTTCGGTCATCACTAACAGATTATACCTTTGCCATATCAGATTCTATCTTAAAAAAACAAGAGGAGTTACTATCATTCATCAATGTAAAGAAAAATGTTTTTTACACTTCTTCAAGAGGTGTTAGTGAAACAAATATTGTTATAAATAGTTCCATGGACGAACTAATTAAAACCGTATTCAAAGGCGAGGAAATCATTGAAGAAAAAAGAGATTTATCTTCAATATCTATAAGAATGCCCGAAGAAAACTCTTCAACTCCTGGATTGTATTATTTTATTTTTCAGCGTTTAGCTTGGGAAGGAATTGTTATTTGGGAAGTAATATCAACAAGTAACGAGTTTACCATACTCGTTAGTGAAAACCAAATAGACACTGCTTTTAAAGTAATCAAAGACTTGAAAAAAATAGGCTAATTGGTATTCAGAATATCTTTTCTGGAATATTTAATTAATATTATCAAAAAAAGATAAGACATAAATATCCGTGGGCAAATTAAACCCACTGGCATGCTTAAAAGCTGAATCTATATAGATTCAGCTTTTAAATTTTCTAACATTACTGCAGTCATTCCTTTTAAATCATATTCATGATTCCAACTCCAGTCGTTTTGAGCATCAGAATCATTAATACTTTTAGGCCATGAGTCTGCAATAGCTTGCCTGAAATCAGGAGTATACTTTATTTCAAACTCTGGTATATGCTTTTTAATTTCTTCAGAAATCATATCAGGAGTAAAACTAATTCCTCCTAAATTGTAGGAAGATCGAATTTTAATATTTTCTTCTGGAACATCCATAATGCTCATTGTTGCTCTTACCGCATCGTCCATATACATCATTGGTAATGCTGTATTTTCACTTAAAAAACAATCATACGAATTATCTTGAATTGCTTTATGAAAAATATCTACCGCATAATCAGTAGTTCCACCTCCTGGTAATGTTTTCCAACTAATCAATCCTGGGTAACGGATACTTCTTACGTCAACTCCATATTTATTATGGTAATATTCACACCAACGCTCCCCTGTTTGCTTGGTAATTCCATATACTGTGGTAGGTTCCATAATAGTATATTGAGGAGTGTTCTCTCTTGGTGTTGTAGGACCAAAAACAGCTATACTTGACGGCCAAAATATTTTTTTAATAAGACCTTCTTTTGCTAAATTCAACACATGAAATAGAGAATTCATGTTTAAATCCCATGCTTTCATAGGAAACTTTTCGCCAGTTGCCGAAAGCATTGCTGCTAATAAGTATACATCAGTAATTTGGTACTTTTCTACACAATTACGAACAACGTCATAATCCATAGCGTTAACAATTTCAAAGGGCCCTGAATTCATTAACTCTTCCTTCCCTTCCCTAATATCCGCAGCAACTACATTATCGTTTCCGTGAATTTTTCGTAATGACAAAGTAAGTTCTGAGCCTATTTGACCACAAGCGCCAATGATTAATATTTTTGGGTTCATTTGTATATTAATTTAGATATGCAAATATAATATTTTCTTAAATTTTTCAATTATGAACATCGAATGCTTTTTAAAAATTATATTTGTTTAAAATGTTTACAAAATGAAAAAACTTCTAGCGCTGATATTTTTAACTATGTTACTTTCTTGTAAAAAAGAACTGAAAGAATCAAAAATAGTTATTGATGTTCCTCAAGTAACCAAAATTGATAGCATTAAACAAAAAAAACTAAACATCATATCTAGCGCTAATTTTATAGATGATTGGGCGGAAATAATTGCCTTTGAAAGTGAATTAAAAAGAGTACTCGTTAGAAACATTCAGACAGAAAAAGATATTGAATTACTTAAGAAGCTCTTGGAGGACGTAAAAAAAACATACCCCGAGCGTTATAAAACCCCGGCAATTGAGGCAAGAATTAAAGTTTTAGAAACTGAAATATTAATGCTCGATCAATACCTAAAAGATCTCGCATTAAATGACTTAAATGCTCCATTTTTACGTATCCAAAACTCTTATAATATATTTATCGGGCAAATTGAAGCCTTAATCATAAAAGAAAAAGATTATGAAAAGTATCGTTAAAACTGGAATTGTTATTTGCTTACTCTTTGTTTCATACTGTACAAAGGCACAAACAATAACCGAAAAAGAAACTATCAGTAACGTCCTAAATAATTGGCATAAAGCTGCATCGGACGCAAATTTTGATGCTTATTTTGGTTTCATGACTGATGATGCTGTTTTTATTGGTACTGATGCCACTGAAAATTGGCAAAACAAAGCATTTAAAGCTTTCTCAAAGCCTTATTTTGACAAAGGAAAAGCATGGAGTTTTACTGCCCTTGAAAGAAATATTTATATAAACAATACTAATGATTTTGCTTGGTTTGATGAATTATTGGATACGCAAATGAAAATATGTCGAGGATCAGGAGTGCTTCAAAAAGTGGAAGGGAAATGGAAAATAAAGCATTATGTGTTATCCATAACAATACCCAATAAAGATGTTGAAAAGGTTATAGAAATAAAAGAACCAACTGAAAACCAATTAATTATAGATTTAAAAAAACATTCTTGATAATTTGGGAGATACTAGTTTTTTAAACTATTTTTGGATTTAAACCCAGAACCTACCCCAAAAAAATGAAAAAAGTACTACCTATTTTAATTGCTTTTTCGGCAATTAACTTTTGTTATTCTCAATTTAATGCTAATTCCCCTTGGATTAAGCAATTGAAACAGAACACTTCTGTAACAGAACTACAGCAAAGAAATTCCAATCAACCCTTTACGTTTTATGAAGTTCAACAAGCTTTTAACCAATACTGGGAAACTCATGACCCTAATGTAAAAGGAAGTGGTTACAAGCCTTTTAAACGTTGGGAGTTTATGGTTGAGAATGAAGTTGATGCAAATGGATACCTACCTACAGCTCAAAACATTTGGGACACGTGGTCTGCCAAAAACCAAATGCAAATAAACTCAAAAGCAATGATGGCTGATCAAAGTAACTGGTCTGCTATAGGACCGTTTACAACTACCGGAACAGGTTCTTGGTCTACAGGACAAGCAAGAATCAATACCGTAATTGTTGATCCTAACAACGCTACAAATTGGTATGCAGGTGCTCCTGCTGGAGGAATATGGAAATCTATAGATGCAGGAACAACTTGGTCACCTATGTCTGATAACTTACCTCAAATTGGAGTTTCAGGTATCGCAATAGATCACAATGATTCAAACATTATATACATCGCAACTGGTGATGATGATGCAGGAGACACTACTAGTGTTGGTGTATACAAATCTACCGATGGAGGAGTAAATTGGGCACAAACAGGCTTAAATCCTTCAAATTCACCTTCTTCAATGAATGACATCTATATTAACCCATCTAATTCTAATATGCTATGGGTAGCCACTAATAATGGCGTATATAAAACTACTGATGCAGGTGCTAACTGGACTCAAACTTTAACAGGTAATATAAAAGATCTAAAATTAAAACCTGGAGACGCAACAACAGTATACGCCGTATCAACAAGCAAATTTTATAAGTCTACTAATTCAGGAGATTCATTTACTGTAATTACATCAGGATTACCATTTTCTGCAAGCAGATTAGTTATTGATATAACTCCTGACAATTCAAATTATGTGTATGTGTTTAGAGAATCTGGAGGAGTAGTTAGTGTTTATAGATCTTCCAATAGCGGAAGTTCTTTTACAGCTAGAACAACCTCTATAACCAATTTCAGTGCAGGACAAGCATGGTATGACTTAGCAATGGGTGTATCAAGCACCAATGCTGAAGAAATATACCTTGGTTGTTTAAATGTATGGAAGTCCACTAACGGAGGAACATCATTTACAAAAATTAACAACTGGAGCTCTCCAAACGGAGCGTCATATACACATGCAGACATCCATTTTTTAAGAGATTATAACGGTACAATGTATTGCGGTAGTGACGGAGGAATTTATTCCTCTAGTGATGGAGGTGTGAATTTTACAAACCATACTTCAGGAATACAAGCAAGTCAGTTTTACCGAGTAGCTGTCGCAAAAACTAATGCCAATAAAATGGTTGGTGGGCTTCAGGATAACGGTGGCCATGCTTTTAACAATGGTAATGGAAACTGGCAAAATTACTATGGAGCTGATGGTATGGATACTGCAATTGATCCAACAAACGAAAATACATTTTACGGCTTTATACAAAGTGGTGGTGGACCATATATTTCTACAGATGCTGGAGCAAGTTTAAATACACAAGTAACTGCGCCAGAAAGCGGAAATTGGGTAACTCCAATGGCAATTAATTCCGTAGGGAAACTTTTTGGAGGATACTCTAAATTATTTAGACTAGATGGTGCTGCTTGGACAGAATTAGCCAACTTAGGAACTAATTGTGATTATCTTGAAATTGCGCCATCAAATGACAACATCATTTATGCAGTAGTAAATAATGTACTTAAAAGAAGTGACGACACTGGAGCTACATTTACTAATGTAGGTACGGCTTTTTCAAGTAATATAAAAGGTATTGGTGTTCATCAAACCGACCCTAACACTGTATGGGTTACTACATCAGGAGGGTCAAAAGCAGTATATAAATCAACTATTAACCCTGGAGACTTACCTGGAGCTACATTTGTTGACATTACAAGTAACTTAAATACTGGTGAGTATTTTACCGATATTGTCCATCAAGGAAACCATAGCGATAACCCTGTGTTTTTGGCAACAAGTTTAGGAGTTTATCGCTTGGATGACACCTCTCCTAATTGGGAAACTTTTGTTGTTAACCTACCAAACACCATTGTTAATGATTTAGAAATTAATTTAGGAGATGAGTCAATTACTGCAGCAACATATGGGCGTGGCGTTTGGAGATCTCCATTACCAATTCAAGCTTCTACATTTGACATAAAACTATTGTCGATAAATAGCCCAAATAACATTGACATTAATTGTACTGCAATTACACCAGAAATTAATGTTAAAAACAATGGTTTAAATACGATAAACGCTATAGACATAACATACAGTGTTGATGCCGTTCCTGCTATTTACAACTGGACAGGAACCCTTTTAGCTACTGATGAAACTATTATAACTTTGCCTACTCTAACTGTGTCAAGAGCTAGTCATCTTTTAAATATAGAAGCAACAGTCACAGGTGATGGAAACGTCTTAAACAATGAATCTAATTTAACTTTTATCTATAACGATAGTGGTCTAGTTAATTCTACTAATACTTTTGAATTGGCTGCGGATCAGCTAGTAACGGATAACCCATTATGGGAAAGAGGAGTTCCATCTGGTGCATTACTTAACACTGCTTCATCAGGAACACAAGTATATGCTACTGATTTAGATGCAAACCATCCTGACGGAGCAAAAGCACATTTAATTTCACAATGTTATGACTTAACACAATTATTAAACCCAGTGCTACGATTTGACATGGCATTTGATTTAGAAGAAAATTGGGATATTGCCTATACTGAGTATTCTACAGATCAAGGTCAAAACTGGACTGTTTTAGGAACAATTAATAGCCAACCTTTATGGTATAACAGCGACCGAACTAATGCAAGTTCAGGTCCTGCTGACGATTGTCAGAATTGCCCAGGAGCACAATGGACAGGTGAAGGAGAAGACGCCCATACTGCTGGAGGAACCAATGCAACCATGAGAGAATACGCCTATGATTTTACGGCAAATGCAGGATTAGGCGAAACTGATTTAACCGCAGAAACAAACATTTTGTTTAGAATTGTAATGCATTCAGATGCCGGAGTAAATGAAGAAGGAGTGATAGTTGACGATTTTGTTATCGATGGTGTATTAGGTGTTGAAGATATTGAAATCGGAGACTTTATACTGTACCCTAACCCGTCAACAGGAATTTTTAACATTGTTTTTAAAGAAGGAAACACCAAGCTTAACTTTAACGTGTTTGATGTAACTGGTAAAGTTGTATATTCAAAGCAGACAAGTCAATTTTCTAATGAATATCAGTTGAATTTAAATCAACTTTCTTCGGGAGTCTACTTTTTGGAAGTAGGAAACGACACTAAAAAAATAACTAAGAAACTAATTATAAAGTAACACCCCTTTGCTAAGATAAATCTAAAATGGGCTTTCTGAAAAGGAAGCCCATTTTTCGTATTAAACGAAAGTCGGGATACTCCTAAAAATAGTTATATTTACAACTATGATTTCATTAGCTACTTTTCAACTGAACAATACTGAACACACCATTGATTTATCAAAACCTTTGGATATTTCAATCCCCTTAAAAACGGGAAAAGACAATCCAAATGCTTGGTATATTGGCCCTCCGAAAATTGAACCCGTTGTTATGGGTAATTGGGTAGGAAATGTAAAAAAAGGAGGATCAACGAATTTTAACAACATTGCATTTAACCCACACGCTCATGGTACACATACGGAATGTGTAGGTCATATTACAGAAGAATTTTTCAGCATTAATGACTGTTTGAAAACATTCTTTTTTATTGCTGAAGTGATAACGGTATCGCCTGAAAAAATAAATAATGATTTTATAATTACCAAAAAGCTTTTACAAGAAAAAATCAAAAGCAGACCTGAAGCACTAGTTATTCGAACATCACCTAACACAACAGATAAGCTTACCAGGCAATATTCTCATACTAACCCTCCCTACTTAGAAGAATCTGCAACAATTTATTTACGTGAATTAGGAATCAATCACTTACTTATTGATCAACCAAGTGTTGACAAGGAAGAAGATGGAGGCGCACTACTGTCACACAATGCCTTTTGGAATACTGCCGGTAAAACAAGGATGAATGCAACTATTACTGAATTTATATATGTATCTAATGAAATTAATGATGGACGATATGTTTTAAATTTACAACTAGCCTCATTTCATAATGATGCCTCTCCTAGCAAACCCATTTTATACAAGATAAACTAATATGGATGTAATTTTCGGAATCATCATCGGAGCATTTTTATCCTATTTTGGGATTGAATTCTTTAAAAGAAAATCAAGAAGATCCATTACAGAAAAGCAATCTGTAGTGCTACTAGAAAAAATTAAAAACGTCTGTAAGCTAGTTACTGTAGAAGGTGAGTTCTCTGAAATTTATCATTACGAAAATGTAAAAGAACGCTTTATGAGTTTAATTACCAGCAAAAAAAAAGCTATCTTATTGATAAATGCGAAAGCACAAATTGGATATGATTTATCTAAAATTAAATTAACAGCCAACCCAAACTCAAAAACCGTATTTATTACTGATTTTCCTAAAGCTAAAATACTTACCATTGAAACGGATTTGAAGTATTATGATAAAACAGATGGTTTCTTTAATAAATTTGAAGCAGAAGATTTAACGGTATTAAACAAGGAGGCAAAGCAATTTATTATTGATAAAATTCCTGAAAGTGGCCTTATAGAAACAGCAAATAAAGAACTTGTAGAAGCCATAGAAATCATTACTAATATTGTAGAAACAATTGATTGGAAAATAGACCATACAGCTTTGAGTACAACACACAATCAAAAGCTTGTTGAAAAAAAATAAATCAACATTAAAATACATTTCAAATGAACATTGAACAGTTTAGAGATTTTTGTTTGCAAAAAAAAGGAGTTACCGAGTCATTCCCTTTTAATCAAGATACACTTGTGTTTAAAGTCGCTGGAAAAATGTTTGCGCTTACATCATTGAAAGACTGGGAAGAAGGTATACAATTTATAAACCTAAAATGTGACCCTGAATATGCAATTGAATTAAGAACAACTTATGAAAGTATTGACCCAGGTTATCATATGAGTAAAAAGCATTGGAATTCCGTAAGAATATGTAAAGGAGAATTACCTTACGAACTGATTTCTCAGTTGATCACCCAATCCTATGTCTTAGTAGTAAAAAGCCTTACTAAAAAACAACGTGAAACATTAAGCCATTCATAATTCAATAAATAAAAACTTCAATTACAACTATTTTCTCATAATAACCTCATTAAAACTACCCATTAGACAACATTAATTACCGTTTATCGAATTATTTTGTTATTTTTAGAATCCCAAAACTCTAAATAACCTACTTAATTATGCATAAAAAATACCCGTTCCTGCTCTTTTTAATGTTCCTAACATTAACGATAAAAGCTCAAAACATACAAAATCTTGTAAATCAAACAAATCTAGCAAACATTACCCAATCGGTAAATGAATTATCTGGTGAAATACCAACAACCATAGGAGGTAATCCAATTACAATTACACATCGTATAAGTAGTGTTGGAAATAACGATGCCGCAAATTATATTAAAGAACGCCTTGAGGGTTTTGGCCTACCTGTAGTTCAACAAGATTATTCTACAGGAGGTAGAAATATCATAGCAACACAAACTGGGGTTACAAACCCTAACAACATCTATGTTATTAGCGCACATTATGATTCCGTTGCAAATTTTTGCGCCGATGATAATGCTAGTGGTACCGCTGCAATTATTGAACTTGCAAGAATACTATCAGCTTATTGTACTGATAACACAATAGTTTATGCTTTATGGGACGAAGAGGAGTCTGGCTTAAACGGTAGCGCTTATTACGCCCAACAGGCCCAAGCTAATGGAGATACCATCTTAGGTAATTTTAATATTGATATGATGGGCTATGATGCTGACAACGATAAAAATTTTGATATCGATGTGCGACCTATTGCTAATTCTATAGCAATGAAAGACGACATTATAAGTGTTTTAAACGACCCTGCTTATGGTTTTGATTTAGTTGTAAATGTGGTTAACCCAGGAACAGGATCAAGTGATCATGGATCATTTTGGAATAACGGCTATTCAGCTGTTTTATTTGGTGAATGTTGGTCTAAAAATGATAAAACATCAGGCTACCATACCAGTAATGATCGAATAGGGCTATTCAATATGCCTTACTACCATCAAATGAGTAAGCTAATTGTTGCTTACATAGCAACCGTAGCCAGCCCTATATTTATTGACAAAACGGTTACTCAGGATACTACTACCCTAACATCCAACGAAACTGGAGCTACATACCAATGGGTAGATTGTAATAACAGTAACGCACCTATTGCTGGAGCAACGAATCAAATTTTCACACCAATAACAACTGGGAATTATGCTGTTCAAGTAACTAAAAACAATTGTACAAAAACAAGTGGCTGTACCTCATTTAATGTATTAGGAATTAGCGATTTTCAATTAAAAAGCATTAGAATATTTCCAAATCCTGTTAAAGACATAATAACACTTCTTGGATTTGAGAACACCACTTCCGAATTAAACATCAGCTTATATTCAATTACAGGAAAAAGGATATTAAAAAAGACACTTACAGCATATAATCCTAACCTAAATTTAAAATCACTTTCAGCAGGGGTTTACTTATTGGACATCAGTACTGCTGATGGTGTTAAAAAAGTTTTTAAAATTATTAAACAGTAACTTATCTAAAAGTTACTGGTTACCATTAACGCTGGTTACTTTAAATTAAATATTTAAGGCAACCAGCGTTTTTATTAGAATGAACACCGTTTATTCATTTTAAAACTAATTTCGTAACTTTACAATCATTATTTGATTAAAAATCAACACGATACCTCAATTTAACTTCTAAAAATAAATAGTAACTATACTAACTAATATTTTAGAATTATGAGAAAATCTAGTAGATTACTAGTCGTAGTAATTTTTACATTACTCCTAGGAAGCAGTTTTTTAACTGCACAAGAAAAACAACCTCAACGCTATCTTGCCGTTACTACACTACACTGGAACATGGACATGGATGACTTTTCCATGAAGGAATGGAAAGCTGTAGAAAAGGAATTTAACGACAAAGTCACTGCTAAAAACGAATATGTTTTAGCCACTAATTTTGGTATTCATTTTATGACTGCCGATAACACTGAGTTGGTCTATGTACAGTTATTTAATTCATGGAATGACATTGACAAAGCAAGCAAGCGTAACGGAGAATTAACAAAAGCGGCATGGCCTGATGAAGCTAAACGAGATGCATTTTTAAAAAAACGCGATTCCTATTATGACGATTTTCATTCTGATGAAATTTATGCCACCATTTCAGGAGCGAAACCGTATATGGAAGAAGAAGACAAGGAAATGTTATTTTATGTTAGGAAAAGCCACTTAGCGTTCCCTGATGACGGAAATGGAAAGGAATTTAAAGCACTAAGGGATCCTTTCGTAAAAAACGTTATACATAAAAATCAATATATAAAAGGCTATTACCCATATGTACATGCTTGGGGAGCTGATAAAAGAGATTTTGTAGAAGTATTTGTAATTGAATCACTCGATGCTTTAGATAAGTCTTTTGAAGAAAACACTAAACTGAATAAAGCACGTTTTTCCGATGAAATAAAACAAAAAGATACAGGAAAAAAAATGGGCAAATACTTTACAGGATTTCATGCGGACTATGTGTACAAATCCGTACCTGGAATTTCAAAAAAAATGCCTCCACCATCACCTACTCCAAGTGAATAAATTATAAGAAAAAAGGAGGTTTGATCAAACCTCCTTTTTTCTTATAATTTATTTGTATTTATTACTCTATTATTTTAAATAATACTGCAGCACTTCGATTTTTAAATGCTGATGATTTCAACCCAAATATTGTTGCATTTTGACCAATTTTAGCTTCTTTTAAATACATTTTAGCTTCTTTATTTAATACCGTACTATTAGTTACTTTTACTGTTGGTTTTTTAGGAAACTTAATATTAAAACTAATAATTTCTCCTTTGTTTACAGAAAGTACAATTGCTGCCAATTTTTCCTTTGTTATCTCTAATATACATTCATCACAAGTTCTTTTTCCGTTAACTAAGGTAACTGGTCTTTTTGAATTAGATTTAGGTGGAGGAGGTATGTTCGATTCCTTGTCATTTACTCCTTTAATTACTTTTGGCGATGGTGGCATTGGTGGAAAACTAGGGAATTTTTCAGCTTTCTTTTTTTGAGATGTTGTCATCAGCTTATACAAATAATCTATTCGGTTAACTTCTTTTAATTTAACAACCATACCTTTCTTAGGTTGTGCATTATATTTTTTAGCCAAGGAATTGTACTCGGTAACTTGCTGTGGTGTAGCTTTTTCTTGTTGTACGGTTGTACTAAAGCTAAATAGTAATAACGCTAATACTGGAAGCAATACAAAGCTGCGGGTCCAAATTTTCTTTTTTGATGTTTTTGTTCTCATAACTGTAAATCGTTTTTTGATAGATGAATAATTAATGGCATGTGCCAATTGTAATTGACTCGCGTTTGATGAATATGCAAGCAATGTTTGTTGATATGTTTTTGTGTTTGCTCCATGGTTTAAAACCGCCTGATCGGCTAAAAATTCATGGTTTAATTTAACTGATTTATTTAGTAAAAATAAAACCGGATTAAACCAAAATACTACCTGTAAAAACTCCAATAACAATACATCAATACTGTGTTTTTGACGTGCATGGGTTTCTTCATGAAGTATGACTTCTTTAGGAATCTGATGTGTTGTATATTTCTTTTTATTAAAGAATATAAAGTTGAAAAAAGTATGTGGTACAATATCTTCATTCAATAAAACAGACGTAGTTTCACCGGTTTTCTCTTTTGGATTTCTTTTAATTTTCTTTACAATCTCGTAGCTGTTTTTAATGAATTTCAATCCAAACAACAGTACTCCTAAACCATAAATACTCCATAATATTATTGGTAAATAATTCTGTTGTTCAGTTGCTGCTACAATTGGAAATTCTGTTGCAGTACTAGAAGTAATCATTGGTTGTATTTGTTCAACTACTTCTACATAATTAGTAAACGTCACCAATGGTATTATAAAAGACACTACTATTATTGATAATAAATAAATACGCTTATACACATGCATATTTTCTTTCTCTAAAAACAGTACATAGAAAAGGTAAAACACCAATAAACACCCTCCAGATTTCAATAGATAATCAAGCATAATTATTTCTTTTTTAGTTCCCCGTCAATAATTGATTTTAAATGCTCTAACTCTTCCTTACTTAAATTAGTTTCTTTCGTAAAAAAGGATGCAAATTGTGAAGCGCTATCATTAAAGAAATTTTTTATCAGTCCGTTTACATGCTTAGAGAAGTATGCTTCTTTTTTAACCAACGGAAAATATTCTCGTGACTTGCCATGTAAATTATAAGCGATATATCCTTTATCTGACATTCTTTTTAGCAAAGTTGCTAATGTTGTTGTTGCTGGTTTTGGTTCAGGGTATACTTCCAATAAATCTTTCATAAAAGCTTTTTCTAGCTTCCATAAATAATTCATTAATGTTTCTTCTGTTTTAGACAATTTCATATTCCCTATTTAATTATTGCTCTACAAATGTAGAAACAATATTTTAATTCTACAAATGTAGAGGTGAAATAAAATTAACATCAATAAAAAAGTCCGCTAAAAAGCGGACTTGAGAAATAATATATCATTGAAGTTTATTTAGAAAGCTCTGTAAAATACTTATAAAACAACGGAATAGTTTCAATTCCTTTTAAATAGTTAAACACTCCAAAGTGCTCATTAGGAGAATGTATTGCATCAGAATCTAATCCGAATCCCATTAGGATAGTTTTACTTTTTAATTCTTCTTCAAATAAAGCAACAATAGGAATACTTCCTCCACTACGCTGAGGAATTGGCTTTTTACCAAAAGTATCATTGTACGCCATACTTGCTGCTTGATATCCTACACTATTTGTTGGTGTAACATAACCTTGACCACCATGATGTGGAGTAACTTTAACGGTTACACCAGCTGGTGCAATACTTTCAAAATGCTTCGTAAACAGTTCAGTAATGTTTTCCCAATCTTGATTAGGCACTAAACGCATAGAAATTTTAGCATAGGCTTTAGAAGCAATAACTGTTTTTGCTCCTTCACCAGTATATCCTCCCCAGATTCCGTTTACATCTAAAGTTGGACGAATAGCGTTACGTTCATTAGTAGTATATCCTTCTTCTCCATAAACAGCATCAATATCCAATGCTTTTTTATAATTTTCTAAAGAAAAAGGCGCCTTCGCCATTTCATCACGTTCTTCACGAGACAGTTCTTCTACACCATCATAAAAACCAGGAATGGTAATATGGTTCTTTTCATCATGTAAAGAAGCAATCATTTTTGTCAATACATTAATAGGGTTTGCAACAGCCCCTCCGTATAATCCTGAGTGTAAATCTCTATTTGGACCGGTAACTTCTACCTCAACATAACTCAATCCTCTTAATCCTGTTGTAATAGAAGGAATATCATTAGCAATCATTCCTGTATCAGAAATTAAAATAACATCGTTCTTTAACTTTTCTTGATTATTCTTAACAAAAACACCCAAGTTAACAGAACCAACTTCTTCTTCTCCCTCAATCATGAACTTTACATTACAAGGCAATTGGTTTGTAGAAGTCATAAACTCTAAAGCCTTTACATGCATGTACATTTGTCCTTTATCATCACAAGCACCACGAGCAAAAATTGCCCCTTCAGGATGTTTGTCTGTTTTTTTAATTACAGGTTCAAATGGCCCGCTTGTCCATAATTCAATAGGATCAGCAGGTTGCACATCATAATGACCGTATACTAATATAGTTGGTAAAGCAGGATCAATAATTTTTTCTCCGTATACAATAGGATACCCATCTGTTTCACATATTTCAACAGCATCACAACCTGCTTTTTCAAGGCTTAACTTAACTTGATCTGCAGTTTTTATCACATCATTAGCATATGCTGAATCAGCACTTACTGAAGGTATTTTTAATAGTTCTATTAGTTCGTTTAAAAAACGATCTTTATGTTCGTTTACGTAGTTTTTAATATTGTCCATTGCTCAGAATTTTAGAGTTTCAAAAGTACTAAAAATAGTATTCATATTTTTTTAATATTTTTATTTGATTATTACAAGGAATATGTATATTTGCAGTCCTTAATTGCGGGCGTGGTGGAATTGGTAGACACGCTAGATTTAGGATCTAGTGCCGCGAGGTGTGAGAGTTCGAGTCTCTCCGCCCGTACTTTTAAAGAGTTGAAGCTTTTTTATGCTTTGACTCTTTTTTTATGCCATAAATATTCGTATTTTTAAACTAATATGTATATTTGCAGAAAATTCTTAAAAAAGAACGAATGTCTATTAAAGATTTATACTCAAGCGGATTTGTTGAAAGAAACCAGGGTCATTTTGCTGCCATAGTTCGTGTAGCGTTAAGTGATGGTGAAATTGTTGCAGAAGAGCAATTATTTTTACAACGTTTAGCAAAAAAACTAAACATTGGTGAAGTTGCTTATGCTGAAATTTTAGAAGACCCAACAAATTACCCTATTAACCCTCCAACAACATACAATAGAAGGTTGGAACGTTTATTCGATTTAGTACGTATTGTATATGTTGATTTAGAAGTAGAAGAAAAACAAATAGTAATGTTGGAACGTATTGCTGTAGGTTTAGGTTTTGCGCCATCAAATGTTGGTTATATCGTTCAAAAAGCGCTAAATTTAGTTTCTGAACAAGAAATGGATGTACATGCATTTTCTGACGAAATCAAAAACATGAATAGATAAGTTTTAAACTTCATATATCATAAAAAACCACGCTAAAAGCGTGGTTTTTTTTATGCCTCAATTTGAATTCACCCTGACTCATAAAACCCTATTACGTATGATTATTTTATTAAGTCATAAATATTCCGTAACTTATTAGACCTAAATCTTTTACACAAATACATTTTCAATAAAGCTTACAATGTATCGTAATTGCATTTTCATTCATATCATACTTTTTATCCCATGTCTTCTACTAGGGCAGGTTAGTGGTTGTCCAGAAGTAAAAATAACGGACATCAGTGAAAATGAAATGATTTACATCAACTGCAATTCCGAAACGAGTTGCATTGATCTTGTTGCTAATTATCCTGAAACAGGAACACCTACAAGTTACGCTATTGAATCTATTGAGTACGAACCTGAATTCCCTTTTTCTGGGTTAGCTAATCCTATCAGTGTAAATATTGATGATGTTTGGTCAGACCCAAAAGTAATTCTTCCCTTTAATTTTTGCTTTTACAACCAAGAATATTCCCAAGCAGTAGTGAGTTCTAACGGTGCAATTTCCTTTGACCTCAGCAATATTAATGATAATGGTAGCACGGACAACGCCGATGAATGCCCATGGGAGTTTAATTTAGGTGTTCCTAATTCACAATTTCCTAGCACCGCTGAACCAAAAAAAATATTAAATGCCATTTACGGTGTTTTCCACGATATTGACCCTAGTGAAGGTGGCCAAATAGGATGGGAAGTATTTGGCGACTTTCCTTGTAGAAGATTAGTGGTAAGTTACTACCAAGTACCTTTATTCGATTGTATTTCTATAAGCTCAACTTTCCAAATGGTACTTTATGAATCTACCAATATCATAGAAGTATATATTGAAACCAAATCAACCTGTCCAAATTGGAATAATGGAAACAGTGTTTTAGGAATTCAAAATGCTACAGGTACACAAGGATTAACTGCTAATGGCCGAAATACTGGGAGTTGGACAACAGAAAATGAAGCTTGGAGAATAGTCCCTTCAGGACCATCAAATACACAAATTACATGGTATGATGTTGGCAATGGTAATCAAGTAATATCTACCGAAAATCAAATTACAGTATGCCCAACTGAAGCTCATATTTATCGCGCAGAAGTACTATACACATTATGTGATGGAAGTACAATTCTTTCTGTAGATACTGCAACAGTTGAATTTACTGACACCGTATTTTCAGAACCTCCAATTGAGCATATAATTTGTGATAAGGATGATGTTATAGATGGTTTTACAACTATTGACCTTACCATTTTTGACACAGAATTAATTACGGTACTAAATAGCATTAATCCATATGTAATTAGCTATCACTTAACGCAACAAGATGCTATTGACAATGTTGCACCAATAATTCCTGCAAACACTTTCACTAATAGCAATAATCCTGAAATTATTTTTGGGAGAATTGAAGACCTTAGTCTCAACTGTATTGTTATTAAAGAGATTGACATTACAGTAACCACAGGACCTAATAGTTTTGATGCAAATGTTATTACACCTCCTTTTTCAGATTTTCATCAAATTCTTGCAACTGCAACTGGAATTGATGAGTACTTATTTAGTTTGGATGATGGTGAATTTCAATCCAGTGGTTTTTTTGACAATGTCAATGCAGGGTTACACACCATTACCATTATTGATAGCAACACCTGTTTCAAAGAAATTATAGAACTAGTTATACTAGATTATCCTAAATTTTTTACTCCCAATGGTGATGGAATTAATGATTGCTGGAATATTAGTAGCATAGACGAATTGGTATTTGCAAACATTACTATTTTTAATCGCTTTGGAAAGGAGCTTTTTCAATTTGATCAAAACAGTAAAGGTTGGGATGGTTTATATAAAGGAAAGCCATTACCTGCGGATGACTACTGGTTTAAAATTATTTATTCTGAAAAAAAACCAAAAGGAGTTCAGCGAGAGTTTATCGCACATTTTTCTATAAAAAGATAAAAGCCAGTTCTAGGAACTGGCTTTTATCTTTTTAATTTCTGTTATTTTTATTATCCTACCAGATTGATAATCTTCCCAGGAACTATAATTACTTTCTTAGGTGTTCTACCGTCTAATTGTTTTTGAGTTCGTTCATCTGCCATAACCGTTTTTTCGATGTCGTCTTTCCCCATATCTAATGGTAATTCAAGCATAAAACGCATTTTACCATTAAAAGAAACAGGATAGTTTTTACTACTTTCTACCAAATGCTTTTCATCAAATATTGGAAAAGCAGCTTCTGAAACTCCTTTATATTCTTCTGGCAACTCCTCTACTATTATATATTTATTAAACTGAACGCACGCATATAACTGTTCTGCAATATGTGGTGCATAAGGTGCCATTAATACCGCTAATGGTTCTAAAATTACTTTAGAACTACATTTTTGAGTAGTTAATTCATTCACACAAATCATAAAAGTTGATACTGATGTATTGAAAGAGAAATTCTCAATATCTTCAGATACCTTCTTAATGGTTTTATGTAAGGTTTTTAAATTGTCTTTTGTTGGTGCTGCTTCTGTAACTTTTAATCCGTTATCATCAGCATACAATTTCCATAGTTTCTTTAAGAAATTATGTACTCCTGTAATACCAGCAGTATTCCATGGTTTTGCTTGCTCTAAAGGCCCTAAAAACATTTCGTATAAACGTAACGTATCAGCACCATAACGCTCACAAATTTCATCTGGGTTTACTACATTATATTTAGATTTCGACATCTTTTCAACCTCACGACCAACGATGTATTTATCCTCTTCTAAAACAAAATTAATTTCATTATACTCTTGATTTAATGGGTGATTTCTAAACCCTTCTACATCTAATTCGTTAGAAGCATTTATAAGAGATACATCTGCATGAATAGCAGATATATTATAAATTAAATTATACTCCCCGTTTTTCAATAAATCAATTTCTTCATTTGAATAATTGTAGTGTTTAACTATAAAATCAAACAATTCATTATCTTTTTGAGGGTCATGTACATTAGATTCTGCGAAAAGTGAATTCTTTACATTAATACTAGAAAATAACAGATCTTTAGATACAAACACATTTCCAGATTTATTATTCTTTACTAAATCACCGTATTCAAATTTTGCTACTCCATCTTTATACGTATATGGCCTTGTTGCCTTATACATAGACACCATATTAATTCTATAAGTAAAGGCAGACGTCCCCAAAATCATTCCTTGGTTGATCATCTTCTTGAAAGGCTCATCCACTGATAAGAATCCTCTATCATGTAAAAACTTTGTCCAGAAACGAGAATACAATAAGTGTCCTGTAGCATGCTCAGAACCTCCAATGTATAAATCTACATTTTGCCAATAATCAAGCATTTCTTTAGAAGCAAATTCACTTTCATTTTGTGAATCCATGTATCTAAACAAATACCATGAACTTCCTGCCCATCCTGGCATTGTATTTAACTCTAAACTAAATATAGTTTCATTATTAATCTTATCATTAGAAACTACTTCATTAGTTTCAGTACACCAAGCCCAATCTGTTGCATTTCCTAATGGTGGTTCGCCAGTTGCTGTAGGTAAATACTTTTCTACTTCTGGTAATTTAATTGGTAAATGTGCAGCATCAATCATTTGAGGCATCTCATCTTTATAGTATACTGGAAAAGGTTCTCCCCAATAACGTTGGCGAGAAAAAACAGCATCACGCAAACGGTATTGTGTTTTTCCTTGTCCTTGTCCTAATTCTTCTAATTTATATATTGCAAGCTTAGTCGCTTTTTTAGCCTTTAATCCGTTTAAGAAATCAGAATTAGCAATCTTCACTGATTTATCAGCATTTGCAGCTTCTGAAATATCTACTCCTTCTAAAATATTAGGAATAGTGATATCAAAATGTTTTGCGAAATCGTAATCACGTTGGTCACCACAAGGAACGGCCATAACTGCTCCAGTACCATAACTAGCCAATACATAATCACCAATCCAAACTGGAATAGGTTCTTTAGTAAACGGATGTTCAGCATAAGCTCCTGTAAACACACCAGAAATGGTTTTTACATCGGCCATACGTTCGCGCTCACTACGTTTTGAAGTAGATTCTATATAAGCGTCTACTGCATCCTTTTGTGCATCTGTTACTATTTGTGACACTAACTCATGTTCTGGTGCTAAAGTCATAAATGACACCCCGAAAATAGTATCAGGACGTGTAGTAAATACTTCAATAGTAGCATCATGATCATTTACATTAAATGTCACTGATGCACCTACAGATTTCCCTATCCAATTACGTTGAATTTCTTTTATAGAATCCGTCCAGTCTAAACTATCTTGATTATAATCTATTCCGTTTAATAAACGTTCCGCATAAGCAGAAATACGCATAGACCATTGCGTCATTTTCTTACGTACTACTTCATGTCCTCCACGTTCAGAAACGCCATTTACAATTTCGTCGTTCGCTAAAACTGTTCCTAAAGCAGGACACCAGTTTACTTCCGTTTCTGCTAAAAATGTTAAACGGTATTGTAATAATATTTGTTGTTGTTCTTTTTCAGAAAATGCATTCCATTCAGCTGCTGAAAATGATTGAATATCTTCATCACAAACTGCATTTACTGTCGAATTCCCTTCTGTTTCAAATTTAGCAACAAGCGTAGCAATATCTTCTGCTTTTTTAG
>Ga0209396_1000738_pt1 | contig 37622 bp, 37 predicted proteins | sample GOMGulsemesocosm_6_FD_184638 | JGI IMG/M metagenome (GOLD analysis project Ga0209396, IMG submission 184638) | Methane-oxidizing microbial communities from mesocosms in the Gulf of Mexico - GOM8C Gulf of Mexico (SPAdes) (version 2) | ecosystem: Environmental > Aquatic > Marine > Cold seeps...
GCGATTAATACGGTGCAACAAATTAGTTTTGCTGATCATCAAGCGTATCATCAGCAACAATTAACTGCTTTAACACCCAATGGCCAGTGTCTATTAATGACCGAAAAAGATGCAGTTAAGTGTCAGGCGTTCGCCCAAGATAATTGGTATTATCTTCCGGTAACGGCGCAGGTAACATCGGCAGCTAAACAGAAAATATTAAATAAATTAAAGGAAGTAACTCATGGCTTTTGATCTAAAATTGTTAGAAATTATCGCTTGTCCGGTATGTAAAGGTAAGCTCGATTTTAACCGTGATGACAATGTATTGGTCTGCGAACGCGACAAATTGGTATACCCAATTAATGATTCGATTCCGGTATTGCTTGAAGAGCAAGCGACCCCGTTACATCTCGATTAAGGAATTAGTATGTCATTTAGTGTGATTATTCCAGCCCGCTATCAGTCAAGTCGGTTACCTGGAAAACCCTTATTGGATATTGGCGGTAAGCCAATGATCCAATGGGTATATGAGCGGGCACTTGAAGCGGGCGCCGAGCGTGTTATTGTGGCGACCGATGATCAACGAATTGCAGATGTTGTGACCGCTTTTGGTGGCCAATTTTGCATGACGGGCAGCGTTCACGAGTCTGGAACTGAGCGATTGGGTGAAGTTATAGAGACTTTAGGCCTAGAATCTGACCACATTGTGGTTAACGTTCAGGGTGATGAGCCGATGATCCCTTTTGGCAATATTGCGCAGGTTGCCGCATTACTTAATAATAATGACGGTGTGCCAATGGCAACCTTAGCGGTTCCTATTGACGAAAACCTAGATATTGATAACCCTAATGCGGTTAAAGTGGTGTGTGACAAATACGGTCATGCATTGTATTTTAGCCGTGCTGCTATCCCTTTTGATCGCGATGGTTTTCATCGTGGCAGTCCTGAAAAGTTACGCCAGAATTATCTACGTCATATTGGGATTTACGCATACCGTGCTGGTTTTATCCGTCAATATTTAACGATGGAGCCGTCTCCGCTTGAGCAAATAGAAGCGTTAGAGCAATTGCGAGTGTTATATCACGGTCAAAAGATTGCGGTTGGCATTGCTGAGCAAGCGCCGCCAGCAGGGGTCGATACCCAAGCTGACCTTGAACGAATTAGAATGCATTTTAATTAAGCTGCAACAAATCTGATTCTGTGGAGCAAATTTCTTAGCGACTGTTACCATTGCCTTCGCTGTAGTGCTTTCATCGTTTTCATTGCAGTGTTTCCACAGTCTTCCCCGCAGTGTTTTAAGCGGGGATCTCGTTCAGAGCGCTGTTAAATCAATACCGCAACACTTTGCAGATGATCCTCGATAAAAAGAACTCGAGGATGACGTCTGTTTTCATTGTTTTCGAGGATGACGTCTGTTTCCATTGTCATCCCCGCAATCTTTTACACCAAATTAAGCGTTTTGGCGGTTGTCGATTAAGGTGGTTAATACCGACGGATCGGCTAGTGTTGAAGAGTCGCCTAGCTCATTAATTTCATTAGCAGCTATCTTACGCAATACTCGGCGCATGATTTTTCCTGAACGTGTCTTAGGCAGGCCTGGCGCCCACTGGATCATGTCTGGGGCTGCAATGGCACCAAGATCTTTACGAACCCACAATTTAAGCTGCTTGCGTAGTTCTTCGGTTTCTTCGACATCATCGTTAAGGGTAACGTAAGCATAAATGCCTTGGCCCTTGATATCGTGCGGGTAACCAACCACAGCGGCCTCAGCGACTAACTCATGACCAACCAGTGAGCTTTCAACTTCAGCGGTGCCCATGCGATGTCCTGCAACATTAATAACATCGTCAACACGTCCGGTGATCCAGTAATAACCGTCAGCATCACGGCGTGCACCGTCGCCTGTGGTATACATGTTATGGAATGTTTGGAAGTAGGTCATCATAAAGCGTTCATGATCACCAAATACTGTGCGCATTTGTCCCGGCCAGCTGTCTAAAATGACTAATGAGCCTTCTGCCTCACCCTGAAGAATTTCTCCTTCGCCATTCACTAGTGCTGGTTGAATACCAAAAAATGGTCGTGTCGCCGAGCCTGGTTTAGTGGCTGTTGCCCCTGGTAATGGCGTAATTAGAATGCCACCAGTTTCGGTTTGCCACCACGTATCGACAATCGGGCTGTTATCTTTACCAATAACATCATTGTACCAACGCCAAGCTTCCGGATTAATCGGCTCGCCGACACTGCCTAATACTCGTAATGAACTGCCGTCAAAATCATCGAAGTGCTGAGTCCCTTTAGCCATCAATGCTCGAATAAGGGTTGGCGCGGTATAGAGTTGATTAACCTGATGACGGTCTACAATCTCACCTAAGCGGCTTGGTGACGGGTAATTAGGAACACCTTCGTGAATTACAATCGTAGCGCCGTTAGCTAATGGCCCATAAACCATGTAGCTATGGCCTGTGATCCAACCAACATCGGCAGTACACCAATAGACATCACCTTTTTTGTAATCGAACACATACTCATGGGTCATCGCGGCGTAGACCATATAGCCACCGGTAGTATGTAAAACTCCCTTAGGGGTACCAGTTGAACCCGAAGTATAAAGAATAAACAGTGGATCTTCGGCGCTCATTTCTTCGGCTGGGCAATCATCGGATACTGAATCGGTTAATTGATGCCACCACACGTCGCGGCCTTCGTGCCACTCAATGTCGCCGCCAGTACGCTGCAATACGATAACCGTTTCTACGGTGGTTACTTTAGGATTTTGAAGTGCCTCATCGATATTTGCCTTTAGAGGCACCATGCGGCCACCACGTGGACCCTCGTCGGCTGTGATAATAACTTTTGCTTTGCCGTCGATTACCCGTGAAGAAATCGACTCAGAAGAAAAACCACCAAAAATAATAGAATGCACCGCACCAATTCGGGCACAGGCTAACATGGCCACAGCTGCCTCAGGCACCATTGGCATATAAATAGACACGATATCGCCGCGCTTAACTCCTTTGGCTTTTAGGCCATTGGCAAACTTACATACCATTTGATGCAGTTCTTTATAGCTCACTTTACGTTGGTCTTTGGCGTCATCACCTTCCCAAATAATTGCAATGTCGTCACCGTTGTTGGCTAAATGGCGATCTAAACAATTTGCCGATGCGTTCAGGGTACCGTCACCGTACCATTTAATACTGACATTGGGCGCTTCAAAGCTGGTCTCTTTAACTTTGGTGTAAGGTTTAATCCAATCAAGGCGTTTGCCATGTTCGCCCCAAAATGATTCGGGATCATTTATGGATTGTTGATACATTTCGTCATATTGAGAATTGTTTACCAGCGCGTTTAATTCAAATTTCTTTGATACGGGATATAGATCCTGGGAGCTCATGGCTGTTCCTTATTAGTATTATTTATAGCTATTAAAGTATTTTTTTTGTGACGGTCAAACCATTAGACATTGGTATATCAAATTTTAATAATTAATTTTTTATCAATAATTCATCATCTTAGTTCGTAGTATGTGCGTAATTAAGCTAGGCGCAATAATAATTTGTAGTTAGATATTTAGCCTAACTAGTCATACAAAAGCACATCACTATCAATTTACTCTCTAGTGGTTACAAGGTAAGCTAGGCAGCAATTATTGGTTTACTAGTTAAGCTGAGTTGACAGACATATTGCCTATATTGAGCAATAAACAGCGATTTACTGCGGACTTAACGTCCGTAATCTGCATGGGAGCGCGAGGTTTTAATGGTTAATGGAGTAAGTTTTGATCGCCAGGATGCGATCGAGAAAGCCACGTTGCTTTTTTGGAAAAAGGGCTACCACGCAACCTCGATGCGTAATCTACAGCAAGTGCTAGACCTACGACCAGGCAGTATATATGCCAGTTTTGGTAACAAAGAAGGTTTGTTTAAGGAAGTATTACGTTGTTATACCAAGCGTAACCTAACCAGCTTAAAATATTGTATCGAAACGTCCTCATCACCATTGGCCGCGTTAAAAGGTTATATTGAACAAGCAATTGTGGCTGGGGACGAGCAATCTAGCCAAATTTTGCTACCAAACTCTATGTGCTTATTGGTTAAAACTCTTGCGGAATTAACCGAAGAAAACGCGCAATTGTTAATTGAATCGAAACGATTGTTGGAGATGATCCAAGGCGCCTTTATTGTGTTGCTTAATGAAGCACAATTAGCTGGCCAGATCACGCCAACTAAGGATTTGGATCGCTTAGCGCATTACGTGCAGATGCAAATAACGGGTTTACGCATATATGCCCACACTAACGATCAAGCAGAAGTTAATAACTTGATAAATGATTTATTTAAGTCGATTCAATCTTAAATTTAAGGGAATCTAATTTTATAACCACACAAAGTAATACCAATTATATTATTTAAGAAATCTATTTTTTAATGAAATTGGTATAAGTAGAACGTATCCTTGGAATTTGTTGCATCAGAGTATCAGGCCACTCTCATCTTATTTCTAGGGCTCGAGAATATCAGGTGTTATCTCGTGAATATTATCGAGTGTGACAAATAAAACAGGCGTTTCAATGTTTGGGTCCACTTTTTTCCCGTGCATGGCTTGATACACAGTTTTAACCCCCAAATAACCCATCATATAAGGTTGCTGCATCACGAAACCGTACATTTTCCGATTGTGTAATGCTTGGATTATTTTTTTAGCGGAATCAAAGCCTATGTGGACTATATCTCTTGTATTATCGAGACTTTGTAAGGTTTTTAGCACACTCAGACTGGTCATTTCATTAGGAGTAAAAATCGCATCGATGTCATCTCTATCTTGTAACACTTGATTGGTGGTTAGTCTGGCTATACTCAAATCGGTACTGAGAATTTGATCCAGCCCTACCTTCATTCCTGCCGAAGTCACCTGTTTGAGAAAACCTGCCACTCTATCTCTAGAGGATACAACATCATTCTCTAATCTAAATAGAGCAATAGTGCCGCGGCCCTTAAGCTTTTTCACCATGTTCCTGCCTGCTAGCTCTCCCGCAGCGAAGTTATTGGTTTTTATTACACTAACCACATCGCCTTCCATTTTTCTGTCGATATAGACAGTTGGTATCCCAATTGTCTTCAGCCGGGCTACATCTATAGCACGAACATTAGAATTTGGCGTTATAACTAAGCCTTTGCAGCCGCGTTTTTGTACTAATTTGGTCAAGAATTGCTGACCATTTATGTTCAACTCATCAATAGTTCCACGTAGATAAACTTCTATACTCAGCTCGCGAGCTGCTTTATAAGCACCGTCACTCACTTGTCCCCAAAAGTCACCATTGGTTTTACTAACACCCGCTAATATAACCCCAATACATTGGGGGCGAGCGTTTAAATTTGTACTTAGCAAAATTAAAAACACACAGCAACTGTTGATTAATACCTTATTTTTAGAGAACAATGTCATCATACCTCTTGTCTTTTCCCCAAATAGCTAGCGGTTCTTCGAATTATAGATTGTTATTAAGCTTAGCAATTAATCCATCATTGGATTAATAAATGCGGTCTTGGTATCGTCTAGCTTTATAACAACATTGCAAACCAAGCGTCTACTGACCACTTAAAGTTTGTACCTAGGCTTATTCGGGATTTTGCTGGATATCTTCGTGTTTTTTTACTTAATCAGGTGTAATGGTTAGTGTAATACGGCAATATAATGACTAATCTTATTGGGCGGATTTGATCTAATGTCTTACACTTGACTATCAATCTAACGTGTTGACGATAAAACAGCAGTTTCACGGATAACGGCTATATAATTTCTATGTTGTTATTAAAACTTTTGTTTACTAGGAAACAAACATGAAATTATCAGCAGATCAAACCGTGTTGGTGATAGTCGATGTTCAAGGTAAATTAGCGACGTTAATTCATCACCAAGCCACTTTAGTGCCGGCTATTGAAAACTTGATTCGAGCTGTGCATTTATTTGATATACCCGTATTGTGGTTGGAACAGTTGCCAGGCAAACTTGGGACTACTGCTGAGCCAATCGTCAATACAATGCGCGAACTTTATCCCGACATTAGTGCGATTGAAAAATCGTCGTTTAGTGCGCTAGGCACAACTGAATTTAGACAGCTCTTGTCAGAAACTGGCCGACGTCAGGTTGTTCTCGTTGGCATAGAGTCTCATATCTGTGTTTATCAAACCGCTCGTGATCTAATTTGCCGCAGCTATCAAGTATTTCCTGTTATTGATGCGATCTCTTCGCGCACTGAGCAAAATTATCAATTAGGACTCAATAAAATGTCGCAGCTTGGTGCCAGTTTGACCAGTATTGAAATGTTGTTGTTTGAACTGCAGCAGGTCGCAGAAGGCGAACGCTTTCGTCAGTTAATACGTTTAATCAGATAATACATTTAATCATCTTGGTTGACGCGATAGGTGCCGAGTTACTCGTATTGAGATCAATAATCCTTACCATTCAGGGCAAAAGATTGGCATTGCCCAATATATTAATTTACTTAAAATCTCAGATCTCTTTAGCTCAGCTAACCTTCCAGTAAAAACGATTTAACTACCTGTTTAATTACGGCAGCAGCACCATGACATGCGACTATCATAACGGGAATGCTGGCAGAGGGGGGATTACTGGTATTTTTTCCTATGATTTTTGGCAAATAAGGTAACCAATATTATTGGTTTGTCCGTAAGCGTCTGGCGAAATGCGCGTAACATTACGAGCACCAAATGACTAACATTGCTTTTATTTAAAATAGAGGCATAAGATGGGAAAGTACAGGAAAAAGCACGAATGGACTGCGGTCTTTGAAGAACAGCAACGAAGTGGCTTAAGCATCATTGAGTTTTGTAAGCAGCATGCCATATCAACAACCAACTTTTATAAGGTGCGAGCGAACATTCGAGGTAAAACATCCGGTGAGCCAGCCTTTATCAAAGCAACGATTACTAAAGATAATACTCCTAACGTCACATCAACAAGCCAAGTGTTCAGGCTCACAACAAAACACGCAGAAATCATATTGCCAAACCACTGTTCAAGCCAGTTTATCGTTGATATTCTAAAAGGACTGCAAGCATGAAGATGTTTGTCGAGCCAGACCAAATCTATTTACATCGCGATTTTGTTGATTTTAGAAAGTCTATTAACGGGCTAACTGAACTTGTTGAAAACTCACTTGAGCGCGATGCTTATACCGGTGAACTATTTATTTTTTGCAATAAATCCAAGGATAAAATCAAGCTACTTTACTGGGATAAAACGGGGTTTGCCCTGTGGTATAAGCGACTAGATAAACACAAATTTAAATGGCCCTGTAAAATCAACGAGCGATCACTAGCGCTAGATACGCAACAGCTAGACTGGCTACTCTCGGGCTTTGATGTGCTCGGCCATGAAACACTAAACTATCAGTCACTATTATGATCTTATTCTCGTCAATGATCATTGACGAAACGCTCTAGATTACCTCACGTTAATTTCCCCTCAATAGCGCATAGTTGTTGGCTTTTTGTTAAGCTTCTGGTCATATGGAAATAGACATTAACTCACTCCCTGATGACCCCACACAACTTAAGCAAATGCTGCTTGAGTTGCAACGGAGTGTGAATGAAAAAGATAAAATCATCAGCGAGCAGTTATCACAAATAAACCAGTTTATTGAAGACTACGAACTGGCAAGACGTAAGGCTTATGGTAAAAGTTCTGAAAAGCTCGCCGGCAACGATGAAGTATTTAACGAGGCAGAAGAAACGCTTGATGATGAAGATAAAGCGCTCATTACTCAGAGTGATAATCAACAAGCTGATCGCGATAAGCAATCACCTAAGCGCAAACCGTTGCCCAAGGAGCTTGACAGAGAGATCGTCGTCATTGATGTACCAGATGATGAAAAAATCTGTGACTGTTGCCAAGGTGAACTTCACCAAATAGGAGAAGCGAGTAGTGAAAAGCTAGAATTTATTCCCGCTCAAATCAAAGTGATTGAAACAAGGCGGCCTAAATATAGCTGCCGCCACTGTGAGAAAGAAGAAACAAGCAACACTATCAAGGTCGCTCCAGTCCCAGCGTCCCCCATCCCTAAAGGTATCGCCACCGCAAGCTTATTAAGTCCGATAATCAGTGGGAAGTATCAATATGGATTACCGCTCTATCGACAAGAATCTATGTTTAGGGAACTGGGGATAGAGTTAAGCCGTAAAAGCATGTCGCAGTGGGTGATACGTTGTAGCGAGCTTCTTGAGCCAATCACTCAAGCATTAAGGCAGCACTTACTGAAGCAGCGCGTGATTAATGCCGACGAAACGACGTTAAATGTTATCAACGAGGAAAAATCGACGTGTTACATGTGGGTATATTGCGCGGGCAAAGATAAACTGAGCAACAGCGTTTTGCCAAACATAGTGCTCTATGATTATCAAAATAATCGGCGTGGTGAATGTGTTGTCAATTACCTTGATGGCTATACAGGATACCTCCAAGTGGATGGCTATCAGGCGTACGGTCAAACGAAAGCTACCTTGGCAGGATGTATGGCGCACGCCAGGCGAAAATTTACAGATGCTAAAGCGGTCCAGCCCAAAAAGAAGACGGGCAAGTCTGATGTGGTGCTGACATTAATCCAAACGCTTTATGGCATAGAGTCTGGCTTGGTAGGAAAATCATTTGACGAGATAAAAGCCAGACGACAGGAAAAATCCAAACCTATCCTAGATAAAATTCAGGCATGGGCACTAGCGCACCGAGACAAGGTGCCGGAGAAAACGAAGTTGGGGATAGCCATAAGATACTGGCTCAACCAATGGCCAAAACTCATCACCTATCTCGATGATGGGCAAATAACTATCGACAACAATCGTGCCGAGCGAGCTGTAAAGCCGTTTGTCATTGGTAGAAAGAACTGGTTGTTCTCAAACACGGCGCGGGGTGCAAAAGCCAGCGCGATATTGTATAGCCTCATTGAAACGGCGAAGGCCAACGGCAAGTTCGCCGATAACTACCTGCAATACTGCCTAAACGAGTTGGCAAAGAATCCAGAAGACGTTGAATATCTGCTACCTTGGAATGTTAAGCTTGTCTAGGTGCCTTGCCTAGACGCTTACGTTTGTCCTCCTAAAGTAGGAGGTTTTAGCTGCCAAAGGACCATTGGATTACTCTCTGAGATCAGATTAACTAAACACATATCCATTATCCGTGTGACGTATTAACTTGTTTGAGGTAAAACTATGATCTATGCATGTCCTGGCAGCGAAGGTGCTGCCGTAACTTTTAAATCACGTTATGAAAACTACATCGGCGGCCAATGGGTCGCGCCAGTTAATGGTAATTACTTTACCAATACCACGCCAGTTACTGGTGAAGCCATGTGCGAAATTCCTCGTTCGTGTGCTTTAGACATTGAGTTGGCTGTTGATGCTGCTCATGGAGCTAAAGAGAGTTGGGGCAAAACATCAGTTACCGAACGTTCAAACATTTTATTAAAAATTGCCGATGTCATTGAAGCTAATCTTGAACAACTTGCCGTGGCAGAAACTTGGGATAACGGTAAACCAGTACGAGAAACACTTGCTGCAGATGTACCATTATGTGTCGATCACTTTCGTTATTACGCGGGATGTATCCGTGCCCAAGAAGGTAACTTGTCGCAAATTGACAACGACACTGTCGCCTATCATTTTCATGAACCACTGGGCGTAGTTGGACAAATAATTCCGTGGAATTTTCCGCTCTTAATGGCTGCTTGGAAATTGGCTCCGGCGTTGGCAGCGGGTAACTGCGTGGTGTTAAAACCGGCAGAGCAAACACCGGCCAGTATTTTGATTCTAATGGAGTTAATTGGAGATTTATTACCAGCCGGAGTACTTAATGTCGTTAATGGTTTTGGCAAAGAAGCTGGCGAAGCATTAGCGACTAATACACGTATCGCTAAAATTGCCTTTACCGGCTCAACCGCGGTTGGATCTCATATCTTAAAATGTGCCGCAGACAACTTGATCCCATCAACGGTAGAACTTGGCGGCAAATCACCCAATATCTTTTTTAGTGACATCATGAACCATGAAGACGACTACCTAGAAAAATGTGCCGAAGGTTTTGTATTAGGCTTCTTTAACCAAGGCGAAGTCTGTACCTGTCCGTCACGTGCGTTAATTCAAGAAGATATTTTTGACGACTTTATTAAGGTGGTGATCGAAAAGGCCAAAAAAATAATTCGTGGCAACCCATTAGATACAGCAACCATGGTTGGTGCTCAGGCATCGGAGCAGCAATTCGATAAGATCATGAGTTATCTGCAAATTGGTCGTGAAGAAGGCGCTAAAGTGTTAACTGGTGGCGACAAAGAAAGTTTGAGTGACTCACTAGCTACTGGTTTCTACATTCAACCAACGATTTTGCAGGGTGATAACTCGATGCGGATTTTCCAAGAAGAGATTTTTGGTCCTGTGGTCGCGGTTACTACGTTTAAAGATGAAGCACAAGCACTAGCGATTGCCAACGATTCAGAATATGGACTGGGGGCAGGGGTTTGGACCCGTGATGCCAACCTTGCCTACAGAATGGGCCGTGGCATTGAGGCTGGTCGAGTATGGACCAACTGTTATCATTTATACCCAGCCCACGCAGCGTTTGGTGGTTATAAAAAATCGGGGATCGGCCGCGAAACTCATAAAATGATGTTAGATCATTATCAACAGACCAAAAACTTATTGGTGAGTTACAGCACCAGCCCATTGGGCTTCTTCTAATAGTTTTACCGCAGTTAGATAATAAAAAGCCTCTATTGTAAGAGGCTTTTTTGTTGGTGCAGCCCCAGTATTTTACAGAGCTAGTAAATTTAAAGGCCAACAGTTAGTATAAAATCTGTCGAGTAAGCAAATGATAAATAGGGATCTTATGGCTAAAACAATCACAGCAACAACGGTGCTTACTAAACCTGAGCTGGCTGTCGAACAGCTTTATGATCAATTAGCCCATGGCGATCTTAGTTTGGTCATATTTTTCTGCTCTGCTAAATATGATCTTAACTCACTTGAACAGTCGCTTAGTAAATATTTTGGTTCATTAGAAGTTGTTGGCTGCACTACAGCAGGCGAAATATCAAGTACTGGCTATGGTCAGCAGAGTATTGTCGCCATTGGGTTTTGCACCGAGTATTTCTCGACAAGTGTCGGGCTGGTCGCCCAATTAGATCAATTTGATTTGGTAGCGGCACAAGATATTGTTGCAGGCTTAACAGATAACTGTCGCGAACAGGCGATGCGCGAAATTAATCAGCCCTGTTCTAATCAAGCAAGTTTTATGATGACTCTGCTTGACGGCCTCTCATCACAGGAAGAGCGTTTTTTAAGTATTTTACACTCTGCCGCCAATGAAATGCCGCATTTTGGTGGTTCTGCTGCCGATGACATTACGCTGGCCAAAACACATGTCTATTATCAGGGACACTTTTATCAACAAGCAGCCGTGGTTATTCTAGTCAATACTCGACTGGCTTTTGATGTTTTTTCGATCAATCATCTTGAGATGCCCGGCGAAAAAATGGTGGTAACCCATGCTCAGCCACAATCAAGGACAGTATTTGAACTTAACGGTGAGCCGGCAGCGTTAGAGTATGCAAAAGCCCATAATTTAACGGTGCAAGAGCTCAATCCCAGTGTGTTTGCATTGCATCCTGTGGCTGTAAAAGTAGGCGATCGCTATTTCTTCCGTGCCATTCAACGCGTTAACCTTGTCGATAACAGTTTAAGTTTTTATTGCGCTGTTGATACTGGCATTGTCTTAACCGTGGTGAGCCTAGGAGATATATTTGACCAATTAGAAACAAAAATGAACGACATAGTTAAACGTTATGGCGAGCCTGAATTGGTACTAGGTTGTGATTGTATCTTGCGTAAACTAGAAGTAGAGCAAAAAAAATTACAACCTGTCGCTGTACAGTTATTTGAAAGATACAATATTTTAGGATTTAATACTTACGGTGAGCATTTTCAGGGTATTCATTTAAATCAAACATTCACTGGTGTTTTTATTGCAGGAGCCAATGGTGACAAGTGAAGAACAAGCACAAAGGATCCTGCAACTTGAGCAAAAAAATGCCAAGCTTGAGAAAATTAATCAAGTGCTAATAAGCCGAGTTGAGCAGGGCGGCGGTAATCAAAGTGACCCCTATTCGGCCTTTGAGCACTCAGTTCAGCTGGCGCAGCAAGTGCGAGACAAAACCAAAGCACTTAACGAAACACTCGAAGCGTTAGAGCGAAGCAACTTGCAATTAACTAACGCAAATAATCAAGCCAATATTTTCCGGCAACGTTTTATTGATGCGATTGAAAGCATGTCTGATGCCTTTGTATTGCTCGATAGTGCGGGTCGGATCATTTTGCAAAACTCTAATTTTACCAATTTTTGGAATAATTCTAATCTGGCTGTCGAGCAAGGTATTAATTTTAAAGATTTTAAAGAGTTAGCTAAAAATCGTGGCATTATAAGTCAAGCTTATCCTGGGGTTGATCAAAATAGTCCGACCTATCAATTGAGTGATGGCCGTTGGTTTCAACTCAATCAACGCCGCACGCATGAAGGGGGTTGGGTCATGCTATACAGCGATATTACGGCGGTCAAAGCGGCAGCAACGCAACGCTTTGAATTGGCGATGACCCAAAAATCTCGTTTATTACAAAATTTAATCGATAACCTAGCGCAGGGGGTGGTTTTATTAAGCAGTAACCACCAGATTGAAGTATGGAACCGACAATTTTCGCAAATGAGCCAGCTCTCACAAGAGCTGCTGCAAAGTGGCCCGGCTTTGGCGAAATTGCAGTCGCTAACTCAATTAGATTTAACACCCAATAACATAAAAGCCCCATCATTTAAGCTGCAAGTATTGTCTACGGGCACCGTTTTGGAAGTACGCGAACATACGTTAATCAACGGTCAGTTAATCAAGACATTCACTGATGTGACCGAACGCCGCAATAGCGCTTTGGCGCTGCAACAAGCCCATGATGAGCTCGAAAAGCGGGTAGAACAACGCACTGGCCAGCTCCAGCTCGTAAACAACAAACTGCTCAATGAAATTGACGAGCGACGGTTAGCACAAGCCGACTTGGTTAACGCTAAACGCGAAGCCGAATTGGCTAACCGCTCTAAAAGTAAATTTTTAGCAGCGGTTAGCCATGATTTGTTGCAGCCGTTAAATGCCGCCCAATTATTTTTAGGTTCAATGGCTGATATTGAGGTTAAGCCCGAACTAGGTCCCTTGTTGGCAGGCGTCTCCAATTCATTAATCGATTTAGAAAATCTTATTGTCGGTTTAGTCGATATTTCAAAATTGGATGCCGGTATTGTAATCGCCGATCCTCAGTCATTTAGCTTATCGCTGTTGCTTGATAATATGGCACTTGAATATCAACAGCTGTCGCCCAAATATAATATCGACTTTAAATACGTTAGCTCAAATGTTGTCGTTAATACTGATAGTGCATTGTTGGCACGGATTTTACGTAATCTGCTATCGAACGCGTTTCGCTATGGATGTCAGGGTAAAGTGTTGCTCGGTGTACGGCGCAAAGCCTCATGTTTAACCATTGAAGTGTGGGATAACGGTTTAGGCATTGCCGATGATCAACTGGCCGATATATTCGTCGAGTTTAAGCGCCTTGAAGGGGCAAACAAAGCCTTTAGCAACGGCTTAGGCTTGGGGTTAGCGATTGTCGACAAATTATCAAAAGTCTTGAATCACCCCATTAAGGTTCGTTCGACAGTCGGTAAGGGGTCTGTCTTTTCGATTGATGTACCGTTAGGTTTACCAATGATAAATACAACAGATAATCGACAAGCTATCGCAATGACACTCGATAGCCTACATAAAACCAAGGTATGGCTGGTGGACAATGATCAGCAAATCTGTGACGCAATGGCAATATTACTGACAAAATGGGGCTGTGAAGTGATTACGGCTTTAACCGAGCAAGGCTTGGCTGAACAAGTTGATATCAAAGCCGCCGCGGTAGATTTGTTGATTGTTGATTACCATTTAGATCATCAAATAACGGGGTTTTCTCTCGCGTCTAGCATTAACCAACAGCGATTAATTACAGTACCTGTTTTGATGATTACGGCCAATTACAGTCAACAACTACAAGCGCAAATGAAAGAAAACAATATAGTGCTATTAAATAAGCCAATTAAGCCGATGAAATTAAAAACAACAATGCTACATTTATTAAATTAGCCTAACGTTTTAGATACTGACTAAAATCAATATCAGTACAGCTGACAACTGCTTGCACTCGGTTATAGACTCCGAGTTTCTTTAAGATTTCAGAGACATGAGACTTGACGGTTGTCTCTGAAATCTTGAGATCTGCTGCTATTTGTTTATTCGCTTGGCCTTTGCTCATGCATTTTAATACCATCAATTGACGGCGCGTTAGGCTAGCGAGCTTAGTGTCGCTAACTCTGTCAGAATTGGCGCTTAAGTTCGACAATTGTGAGCTAGAGGCACCTTGTCTAATAACTTCTGGGGGTAAATAAACATCGCCATCGAGCACACTAACTAAGGCATTGGCGATGGTCTCTTTTGATGATGATTTGGTAATAAAGCCCACAGCACCATAGGCCAATGTTTGCAGTATTATTTTTTTATCTTGCTCGGCTGAGACTATCACCACTGGCACGGTTGGGCTTTGATTTCGCAAGGTTATTAAACCATCAAACCCTGCCATGCCAGGCATATTCAAATCTAATAAAATAAGATCAAGCTCAGAGCCAGTCGCAGAGAATTGCAATGTTTGTGGCAAATCTTGAGTTTCGAAGGTGGTACAGTCGATAAACTGTTGTTTAATAATATTGATCATTGCATCACGAAAGAGTGGGTGATCATCGGCGACTAAAATATTATACATGCCTTGTCCTTGGTAGTAATACGCTGCGCTATTAAGCTCAAATAAAAATAAACCGAATGTCGTACTAATCGAACTTTCATTGTTTTCGATCAATGACTCTAACTATTGACTAAGCTAAGCTCTTGTAATTTAGCCATCGAATGAAGATAGGACGTTGTAATGCCATTTATATCGAGCAAAAATAATTCAAATAGCTCAACAGCACATAAATCAACAAAAAAAAGCGCATCTACTCCTCTATCGACATTACAGTACTCGATAACCGATGTGGTCTCAACCCTACATCATTCAACTGATTTTATCCAAACCCGTAATATTTATGTGATTGAACGGTTACGGCTGATGATTTTATTCTTTGCACTGACCGTGCCAGCTTCCGCCGTTTTTGACTATCTACTCTTTCCGACAGCTCAGGCAGATTTACTGTTGTTCAACCGAGTAATTTTGTCACTGTCGTTAATGGTTCTGGCAATTGTTATCCAGCGTCGTACAACAATAAATACCACGCGATTGGTACTGGTATTAGCATTTAGCTTCCCGATGTTATTTTATGTTGCTACCACTCTTTCATTTGAGGCTAATTTAGTGCCGGCGCAGGTCCCGCTTAGTTTTAGCATGTTGCCTTTTTTAACGATTGCGATGTTGGGTTTGTTTCCCCTGACAATTTGCGGTGGTTTATTCTTGTTATCAATGATCCTAGTGCCAATGTTTACGCTTGATTTTGCGCTATCGTCAAGTTATTCAATTAGTTTAATCGACAAACTGTGGCTGTTCCTGATGTTTGGTGGCATTAGTTTGTGGCTGCAAACTGGACAATTGGTGATGTTAATGAAATTGTATCGAGAATCTACGGTCGATCCTTTAACTGGCTTAATGAACCGCCGTGTTTTAATGCGTCAACTCGAGCAAGTATCATCCAAAGCTAAACAACAAAGTAATCTGCAACCTGATCTGCAAATGACCAGCAACACTGTTGATCAAATTAACGTGTCGAGCAACATACTAACACCCGCTTATAGTGCCATGATGTTTGACTTGGACCATTTTAAACGGATTAATGATACTTACGGTCATATCATCGGTGACCGAGTCTTGGTTCTTTTTGCCAAAATACTGCAAAGAGAATTACGCCATGTCGACATTATCGCTCGGGTTGGTGGCGAAGAATTCTTCATCGTGATGCCTGCAATAAATCAGCAACAAGCACTGCATATTGCGCAGCGTATATCTGCCGTTGTGCGTCAAACAACAGTTGAATCTAACGCAGCAGAGCAAGTGCAGGTAACCGTAAGTGTTGGTGTAACAGCCTATCACGAAGGAGAGTCAGTTAGTCAGTTGTTTAATCGAGTCGATGAACTGCTTTATCAAGCCAAAGCCTTAGGGCGTGATACCGTTGTCTGTGATGAGTCTTTAATAACCTCTAGCCCAGCGCTTAAGGCCAGTTAGTTATAAAGCGAGTCTTTAAGTTAACATTTAAGGTCGGTTGCGAAATTTGTTCTAAGGGGCTAAAAAACACGGTTTAATTGTTCGCCAATAAGTTGAGCATTCAGATATCTCTACTAGACTTAAAGGTGTAGTCAATGCAGTGAGATAAGCCGATGATTGAAAAGATAATAAGAAACTTAGATCATAAGACCTCCAAATCGTTAGCCATGACCATTAAAGCGGTATTGGCTGATCATATCCGATTTATTCGAGAATTAAATAGAATACTTATTCTACGTCACGACGACACAGAAGCGTTAGTTTACTCAAAGCGAACCATTGCACAACGGCATTTTAAACGTTGGTTTGATCCATTTGAATCAACCGAGCTTGGCAAAAGCACTGAATTTAATGCAATGATTAAAGTCCATCAAAAGTTGCAAGTAATGGCTACACAATTGGCAGATACTGTTAAAGAAAGTGGCTCTATTAATATTGAACAATATGAAGAGTTTCTTGCGCTTAATGACAGTTTCTTCGAATTGTTATGGCAACTGGCGACCGAAGTCATTGCAGCGCAATATCAATTTGATTCCCTCACTAAACTGCTTAATAGACGTTTTTTTGAGCCGGTTCTAAAACACGAATTATCACGAGTCAGCCGCCAGCACAATGACACCTGTCTTGTGCTTATTGATATCGACGACTTTAAACAAATCAACGACAATCACGGTCATGATGTCGGTGATAGCATTTTACGTGAGTTTGCTAACTTAATTAAAAGTAGCATACGTGAGAATGATTATGCATCAAGACACGGTGGCGAAGAGTTTCTATTATGCTTGCCAGATACTTCGCTTGAAATTGCTTTGATGGTAATAGAGCGTTTAACCATTAAAATTGAAAATCACAGTTATTGTCTTGGTTTAAGATTAACGGCGTCATGTGGAATCTCACTGCTAGTAGAAGATGTAAGACAGTCGATTATCAATGCCGATCAGGCGATGTATGCCGCTAAAACCGCTGGTAAAAATCAAGTTAAGCTATTTCAAGAAATTCACGACTAAGCGCCCTAATTATTTTGTAAAAAAACACATAATCCACAATATTTCAATAGCATATTAGACCAAGACAGGTCACTATGCATTGAGTAATTGTGCCTATTAATGTTTGCCTTTATCATCATCACCGAATTACGCTAGGAGTACTATTATCGATTTTAAAATTGTACCAATATGTCCAGAGTTTGATTTGGCTGTTGGTGAAGTGATCAAAAAAACCGGAGCCGAGTTCGGTGCCATTGGTGATGGCTTTGGACCATCTGATGATGAAGTGTCCAGCATGAGTCAATATTACCAAACCAGCAGCCAAAGTTTATACATTATACCCAAGCTACTTGAGAATGCAGGTTTCAGAGCTTCTCAGGTGAGTTAGCACAAGGCACATCATTTTAGGAATGCTTATTGCCTTTCAAACTGATGTAACGTAGTGATTACTTGCCTGAGAAGTTCCCTACGGGCGGGTTTTAAATGACCAACTACTACGTTATTTATTTTGATTAGGGAGTGCCATTACCTGCAATAAATGCCTTGCATTTGGTCATTTAAATTCCCGCTGAATCCTGCAATTCCAAGTAGCTTGGGTATAGTAGCCTTGGTTAATGACCAAGTTGTTGGTGGTTGTGGTATTGCGCCATTTGAGCAAAGTCGTGATACTTGTGAATTACGAAAACTGTTTTTGTTACCCGCTAGCCGCGGCCTAGGAATTGGCAAAAGTTTAACCGCTCAGTGCTTAGACTTTGCGCGCCAACATGGGTTTTCGCAATGTTATCTCGATACCTGCGCTAATATGACCACGGCGATTGGTTTATACCAACAGTTTGGTTTTAGCCATTTAAGCCAACCGTTAGCCGGAACCATACACTCGGGCTGTGACGTATGGATGCTCAAGCAACTCTAATGCCTCATTGGTGCACTAATTCTTCTTAGCTGGCAACCTTTAGTGGCTTTTTTATAGCCACCAGCGTCGAACCGCTTAACAAGCTTGTTACAAAATAATATATCCCTAAAAAAAGTAGTGTAATTAATTTAGTTTGTTAATTAACCATTCAGTATATAATCCTGCTATTTATCGTTTATTCAAAATATTGGGCTGTTTTTAGCCGTAATTCACCTGCACATTCTGAACTAAGGTCGCTAGAATTCTTCGCGGCAACATTGGTGTGACTTACTCTTACAAAATTAACATGCTGGTTACAGCTGATTAGTTTTACGGTCGAACATCAGATATTTCGTGATAGAAAAAATCATAAAATAACGATCTAAACGCCAGCAGGAGCGGTTATGGCATTTTTTGCGTTGGCAAATGGAAAGACAAATTAATCGAGAACAATAATATGATAGAAAACAATCTAGCGATTAGCGGTACGTTTATCGCTTACTTAATATTGATGATGGGCATTGGTTATTATGCCTACAAGCGGACAGTAGATTCTACTGACTATTTCCTTGGTGGCCGAACTTTAGGTCCATGGCCAACAGCAATTTCTGCTGGCGCTTCAGACATGAGTGGTTGGTTATTACTGGGTCTGCCTGGTTTTGCTTTTACTTCTGGTGCAACCTCTTTGTGGCTTGCTGGTGGTTTATTGGTCGGTACTTGGCTTAACTGGTTAATCTGTGCCAAGCGTCTAAGAACATTTAGCATCGAAGCCGATAACGCACTGACTTTACCTGAGTTCTTTGCACGTCGTTTTGACGACAAATCTAAACTGCTTCAAACCATCTCAGCATTCTTTATTTTGTTGTTTTTCTTGTTCTATACCAGTTCTGGTTTAGTGGCAGGCGGCAAACTGTTCGAGACAGTGTTCGGACTTGATTACAAAATTGCGGTTGTTCTGGGTACCGTTTGTGTGGTGTCTTATACCTTATTTGGTGGTTACTTAGCTGTTTCTTGGACCGATTTAGTGCAAGGTTTATTGATGGCTGCTGCATTAGTGGCTGTACCGCTAGTCGCGCTGGACGGTAGTTTTGGCGACTTGTCTAATACCATTGCCGCTAAAAACCCTGAATTGCTTGATATGTTTACCAATGCATCGGGTGAGTCAATGAGCGCTATTGCGATTATCTCGTTAGTTGCTTGGGGACTGGGTTATTTTGGTCAGCCACACATTTTGGCTCGCTTTAATGCTTCACGTTCTAATAAAGACTTAACCACGGCCCGTCGCATTGCGGTTATTTGGACTACTATTTCAATGGCGGGTGCATTGCTTGTTGGTCTTGTTGGTATTATTTATGTTGATAACAACCTTGGTGGCCAGCTAGCTGACAGCGAAACAATTTTCATGTTGTTGGTTAACGCAATGTTCCATCCAATTGTTGCCGGTATTTTACTAGCAGCTATTTTGGCAGCTGTAATGAGCACGGCAGATTCGCAGTTGTTGGTTTCATCATCTGCATTAGCAGAAGATTTCTACAAGCAACTTGTTCGTCCAGATGCTACACAGTCAGAAATCGTAATGGTTGGCCGTATGGGTGTGGTGGTATTAGCTATTATTGCACTAATTCTTGCCTTTAATCCTGACAGCTCAGTTCTTAGCCTAGTGTCTTATGCTTGGGCTGGCTTTGGCGCGGCGTTTGGTCCTGCCTTGATCCTTGCATTATACTGGAAGCGTATGAACCGTAACGGTGCCTTAGCGGGTATCTTGGTTGGTGGTATTACTGTGGTAGTTTGGAAGCAACTAACAGGCGGCATTTTCGATATCTTCGAAATCGTCCCTGGCTTTATCCTAGCAAGTATTTCTATTGTGGTTGTTAGTCTGGCAACCAAAGCACCATCGGCTAAAATTGGCGAGTTGTTTAAACGCGTTGAAACAACATTAGCGAAAGACTAATTGTGTAGAATTAATCAAGTTAAATAACTTTTAATTTTACGGTTAATAAAAAGCCCCCGCATTTCAATAATGCGGGGGCTTTTTTGTTTGCCAATCACAGCCAAGACAACTCGTTTCGCCGAGAGGGCTAAGCAGACGGCTGCAGATGACTCGCGTGAAAACGCAGGTGCTCTTCAATAAATGCAGCAATAAAATAATAGCTGTGATCATAACCTTGATGCAATCGCAAATCTAACGGATAACCGCTCGCTTTAGCCGCATCTTTAAGCGCTTGTGGCGCTAATTGCTCAGACAAAAATTGGTCAGATTCACCTTGATCAACCAGTGCTGGAACAAACAGTTTAGCTTGTTTCATTAACTCACTGGCATCGTGCTGGCGCCAACTAATAGTATCTGAACCGAGGTAAGCACTGAATGCCTTTTGGCCCCATGGTGCCTTAATTGGGTTGCAAATTGGGCTAAATGCTGACACCGAACTAAAGCGTTCAGGGTTTTTTAATGCGATGGTTAACGCACCATGTCCACCCATCGAATGACCTGAAATCGAACATTTATCATTAACCGGAAACGTTGCGGCTATTAATGCCGGTAATTCATTCACCACATAATCATACATTTGAAAGTGTCGATTCCACGGCGCTTGAGTCGCGTTAACATAAAATCCAGCGCCTTGGCCTAAATCGTAACCTTCATCGTCAGCAACAGACTCGCCACGCGGGCTAGTGTCTGGGGTAACAATAGCAATACCCAACTCGGCAGCAATCCGGTGAGCTCCAGCTTTTTGCATGAAGTTTTCGTCGGTACAAGTCAAACCTGACAACCAGTAAACTACCGGCACAGATTGGCCGTTAGACGTTTGAGGTGGCAGGTAAATAGAAAAACGCATTGGGCAATTTAACGTTTGAGAATAGTGGCTGTATTGCTTGTGCCAACCACCAAAACTTTTATTAACATTAATACTATCGAGAGACATGGTACTTACTCCAATGGCTGCTGCTAGACAGCAGCCGATTTATCACTGAATTAGCAAAAACTCAGGTTAAAATTAGCGTTATTTATCAAAATGAATAACGGTGCGGATGCTTTTGCCTTGATGCAATAATTCAAATGCTTCATTAATGTGCTCAAGACTCATAGTATGAGTAATGAAATCATCTAATTTGAATTCACCTTTCAAATAACGCTCAACATATTCTGGTAGTTCGGTACGGCCTTTAACGCCACCAAATGCACTGCCACGCCAAACACGACCAGTCACCAGCTGGAATGGACGGGTCGAAATTTCCTGACCTGCGCCAGCAACACCAATTACTACAGATTCGCCCCAGCCTTTGTGACAACACTCAAGTGCTGAACGCATCACATTAACATTGCCAATACATTCAAATGAATAGTCAACGCCACCGTCGGTTAATTCAACGATCACATCTTGAATTGGCTTGTCGTAATCCTTAGGATTAATACATTCGGTCGCGCCTAATTTGGTCGCTAATTCAAACTTGCTTTCATTGATATCAATCGCGATAATTCGTGACGCTTTGGCCATGGTTGAACCGATGATGGCAGACAAACCAATGCCGCCTAGACCAAAGATAGCGACTGTAGCCCCTTCTTCAACCTTGGCAGTATTCATCACGGCGCCCATGCCAGTTGTTACGCCACAACCCAATAAGCAAACTTCTTCAAGTGGTGCTGTTTCGTTGATTTTTGCCAACGAAATTTCAGGTAATACCGTATATTCAGAAAAAGTCGAACAACCCATGTAATGGAATATTGGCTGACCGTCTTTATAAAAACGGGTAGTGCCGTCTGGCATCAAGCCTTTGCCTTGTGTTTCGCGGATTTTTTGACACAAGTTAGTTTTACCCGACAAGCAGAATTTACATTCGCCACACTCTGGGGTGTAAAGTGGAATAACGTGATCGCCAACTTTGACGCTAGTCACTCCTTCGCCTATTTGCTCGACAATGCCACCGCCTTCATGGCCTAAAACACAAGGAAAAATACCTTCAGGATCATCACCAGATAAAGTAAAAGCATCAGTGTGACAAACACCAGACGCGGTGATTTTTACTAAGACTTCGCCTTTTCTTGGTAACATGACATCGATTTCTTCAACCGACAGTGGTTGGCCAGCGCCCCAAGCGATAGCGGCTTTTGATTTAATAAATTGGTCTGACATATGTTTCTCACTTTAATACAGTTAATATTGGGTCGAATTAAGTACAACTGTGCACTTAATTGATAACAACATTATATTTGTTTCTCCAATGATGATAATCTAGCGATTATGTAATTTACTTGTACTGTGTAGTAATAATGACAAAATGGGAAGGCATTAATGAATTTGTCCATGTCGCCGAAACCGAAAGCTTTACTAAAGCGGCTAAACGGTTGGCGATATCCACTGCTCAAGTGAGTCGGCAAATCAGCGCGCTTGAGAATCGGCTAAATATTAAATTATTTTACCGCACGACACGAAAAGTCTCAGTTACTGATGAAGGGCGGATATTCTATCAGCATTGCCGCAGCGTGCTTGACGGCCTTGAAGAAGCAGAACGTGCGATCACCAACCTGCAGGCTAAACCACATGGAAAAATAAAAATATCGACACCAGTGACCTATGGCGAACAGCAGATCCTACCATTGGTGAATGATTTTTTACTGGAATATGTCGATGTCGAAATTTCGGTTAACCTGAGTAACCAAAAAGTCGACTTAGTAGAAGAAGGCTACGATTTAGCGATCCGAATTGGCAAGCTTAGTGACTCGACATTAATGGCAAAAAACCTGACTTATCGGACCAATCATGTCTGTGCTTCGCCTGCCTATCTAGAAAAATACGGTATTCCGCATTCGTTGTCAGAATTAAGCCAGCATAACTGTTTGCTCGGCTCTATAGATTACTGGCGTTTCAAAGAAGCAGGACGAGACAAAAATATTCGTGTAAGCGGAAACTTGCGGTATAACAGTGGTAATGGTTTAGTTGATGCGGCGCTAAAGGGCATAGGTTTGGTTCAACTGCCAGACTATTATGTTGATGCCCATATTAAACGTGGCGACCTTGTAACCGTGTTAGACAATACTCGTGAACCGGAAGAGGGCATTTGGGCTGTATATCCTTATAATCGGCACCTATCACCAAAAATAAGATTGTTGGTTGACTTTTTATCACAGCAGCTCAAGTAAGCAGACATAACTGTGCTATGTTAAAACACTTGATTTGAGTATAAGCACGGAGGATTGATGATAAAGGTATATCTGTTTGATTGGGGCGATACATTAATGGTCGATTATCCTAATGTAACTGGCAAAATGTGCGATTGGGAAACGGTTACAGCGGTTACTGGCGCCAAAGAAACATTGGCAGAACTTGCCAAGCACTCCAGTATTTATGTAGCTACCGGAGCCGCCGATTCAACACAATCAGAAATTAAATTGGCCTTTGATCGTGTTGGTTTAAGTGAGTTTATAACTGGCTATTTTTGCAAAGATAACTTGGGATTAGCCAAAGGCACTCCTGAATTCCTTGAAGCAATTATTTCAACATTAAACACGCCAACACAAAATATCGCGATGGTTGGCGATAACTTTGAAAAAGATATAAAACCAGCGATAGCGGTTGGCATCAATCCTATTTGGTTTACTCCCAATAATAACGCGGCATCATCTTCAAACGTCCGAACAATTAATCGTTTGAGTGAACTCTCATTTCAGTAATTTTTAGCATTACTGAAATAGTATTTATCACCGCAGTAATCTTAATTAAAAATAAGGATATTTATGTTAAGTAATAAAATTTTCGATAGTTTAAAAATTAGTTCAGCGTTAAATGGGTATTTAAACAGCCTTGATTCATATGACGATCCGTATTTTATGCTAATAAGTTGCGAGCACGACCTAGTGTTAGCGACCAAAGGCACGGTAGAGATTATTAAAACTCTGGGCGATGAAGTGTATGGCTGTGATGTTTTCGAGCTGAGCGCTTCGATTAACTTGTTTTCAATCAGTGGTGAAACAGAAACTATCCAACAATTGTCTAGTGATCTGGTCGCACAATTTAAAGCTGAAGAGTTAATAGTGCATATCTCTATCTTTCATCATAATTGTTTAGGCAAACCATTAGAAACCTTTAAATGGTCGACACAACTGTTAGAGCAAATCATTAAAGAGTCAGCTAACTGTTCTGGTATTAGCATTAATGATTTTACAGATCACCAAAATTGGCCCGGTATTGAGCAGTACACTCAGTAACTGCTAACAAGCTAACTGTTCGAAAAGGTTGTAGCGACTTTAAAATACAGCCTGCTAGTGGACTTATTGCTTACAAGGTAAGGAAATATTTTGGAATCATTGATAGAGATTTTATTTGATACGTTTTACAGAGTTATAAAATTTATCTTAATCGACATTCTAATTAATTTTGTCTTTTTATTTACGGGGTTATTTGTACTAAAGTTGGCAACATTTAATCATTATGCTGTTTCATCTAAGCATAAGAAGAAAATAGCTTCTGATAACTTTGCAAAATTTGTCGGTTTTATTGTCTGGATACTCATGATCATTGCAGTTGCTCATGTCAATAAATAGCCCTAAAAATCCGCCCCTTGATTTTTAATATTGGCCCAGTTATTGCTCTAATTCAATTAGCTGTCAATAATTTGAATGAATCGCCATTATGCTTACTAACCTTAATATGTACAATTCCATACTCGGTAATCAGTCTTCGGGTGTCACCGCGTCGGCTACAGTGACTAAAACGGAGGAAGCTAAAGCGACGGAAAAGGGGGAACTTCAAAAGACTGACAACCTGTCACTCTCAACTAGAGCGCAAAAACTAAGCGCTATCACTAGTGAATTTTTTGATGGCAAGCCATTCGCCTCTATAGATACTACAAAGCTTATTGATAGAGTATATGAGTACGGTTTAATTTCTCAAAAGGAATATGCCACACTCAATGATAAACCCCAAGGTGTTGAAGACGCTGCTGTTATTGAACCAACGTCAACCCAAAGTCTTAGTGAATTTCTTGACCGATTTGACGAACGCCTCAACAATGTTGATGGCTATCAAGATTCGAAGGACAGTACAGTCGTTGAACTAAAACAGGCACTTGCACACGCGGGCACATTATTTGATGACATTGAGCGAGCAAAAAAAGAGCCAGACTTTAAGTCAAAGCTCACGAGTACCAAAGACACGTTAACCCAGCTGCTAAATGGTGAAGAGTTTCAAGACATGCCGCTCGACGATAAAGTCGACATGTCTAATGTGATTAAAACCCTCGATATTATGGACAAAATAAGTATTAAGCGCCTTGATAACCCAATGGTAAATAAATACATTAATATCGCAAATTACTAACGCTATTCCATTTCGATCTTTCGTTCATACCTAATAATTCATACCTAAAGGCTCAGAGCTAAAATTCAGGGCTAAGAGCAACAACGGTATAAAAGGTGATTCGTCGTTTTACCATTAATTTGTTGGCTCTATCAATCAAACGTTAAACTGCTTAACTTGCTCGGCTAATTTGGCCGCGAGCGTCGCGAGCTCATCACTTGCCGCTGAAATTTCTTTAGCACTTTCGCCGGTTTGCAGTGATATATCATTTATTTCAGTACTTTGTTGTCCAATGTCTCTGGCTACTGCGCTTTGCTCTTGTGCCGCGGCGGCAATTTGAACATTCATTTGTGAAATTTGCGTCACTGATGATTCTACTGCGTTTAACGAACTTGTTACCTCGTTGGTTCGGTCGACAATATGCTTTACCATTGTTGTTCCTTGTTCCATCGAATGGGTCGCAGCTCTTACTTTTGCCTCTAACGATTGGATCATATTCTCTATTTCAACCGTTGAGTTTTGCGTATTTTGTGCAAGTTTCCTTACTTCATCGGCGACAACGGCAAACCCGCGACCTTGTTCGCCGGCTCGCGCCGCTTCGATTGCCGCATTAAGGGCTAGTAAATTGGTTTGGTCAGCGATGCCTTTGATTACCACTAATATATTAACGATATCTGTGGTGCCTGCCTGTACTTGATCAATTAACTCTTTTGATTGGTCAATACCATCTGATAAATGAATAATTTGATCTATTGTTTCGCTCACCGTGGCAACACTGGTTCCAACTAGTTGAGCTGATTGATCTGCGGCGTTACATGCTTGCGATGTATTATTGGTGACTTCGTCGATAGAAGCGGTCATTTCAATGATTGCCGTGGCAACTTGATCGGTCGCAAGGTGTTGCCTGGTAACATTAGCAGTCGTGAGATCTGTGATACTTGAAAGTTCCTGCGAGGCAGCAGCTTGTTGATCAGCAGAATTGGCAATATGCTCAATCATGCTTTTTAGTTTAATGATCATATCAGACATTGCTTGTTGTAATTGCCCCAGTTCATCGTGTTGCTCGATTTTGACCGTGGTGGTTAAATCGCCCGCGGCTACACTTTGCGCGACGGCAACGGCTTTAATAATTGGTCCACTGATATTTTTGGCGATTAAAAATCCAATAATGGTAATTATCACGGAAACTAACACCAACAAAACGACAGACAAACTAATGAGTTTGTCTGAAATTTGGAATATTTCAGCCTCATCAATTTCAACAATTAAGGCCCACTTAAAATCACCAACAGCTAAGGTATCAAACGAAGACAGCACTGGGTTACCGTTATAATCAATAATAACCCGACTTGAATTTTCACCAGCAAAGGCGGCACGCACAGCCTCGGTATCAACGCCATTGCTCTCAACGGTACCAGCAAAGGAAGCAACCACTGAATGGCCTTTAGGGTCTAAAAAAGAATCAGATCGCATCAGTTTATCTTGACCAACTAAATATGTTTCGCCGCTACGACCCATGCCGTCTCGTTGCTGCATGATTTCATTAACTTTGTTTAGCGGGAATTGCAAGGCGATATAACCGACATGTGTCCCACTGAGGTTAATCAGCTTGGTCATCATAAATGCAGCTGGCTCGTCATTTGAAGGTGGGTATGGCAAAAAGTCGCTCACGGCAATATTACCGACAGCAGTAGCTTGAGCTATTTTAAAAGCGTTACCTATGCTCGTTTGGTTCAAAACTGAGGTTGATATATTGATGCCTAGATCGGATTCTTTGGCTGCCGTAAAGACAATATCACCTTGTAAGTTAATAAAAAACAAATCATACCAAGCATTAACTTGATTTATAGCGTTAAATCGCTTGGCATATTGATTTTCGGCCTCACGCCATTGCGTGCCAGTTACGCCGCCATTATTCATTGCTTGATTAAATGCAGAAAAAGCTTGTGCTGCATATGGGTCGTTATTTAAAACTTTTAGGCTGGCTTTTAATGACGTTATATAATTTTGTATCTGCGATTTTTTTATTGCTTTTACAGATTCAAGCTGGCTAAAAGATTGAGCTTCAATTGAATTTTTAGAAATATTAATGCTGATGAGCGTAAAAATGATTAAAGGTAATAAAGACAAAGAAAGAAAAGAGAAAATAAGTTTGTGGTTGATTTTTTTAAATTTATACATTCGTTTTAGGCCTGTATGAGTTAACTAAACCATATATCATCAAAATTACGTAATGATAATATGACTAGTATCTAAGTTAGTCGTAATACATCCTTATGTTTCGTATCACCGAATAAAAATAGCACTATCTTGCATATTGAACAACAAGCTGGCTAATAACATTGGTTGATTTAAATAACCTATTAACTCACTCTTTATTAGTAACGTAGAAAGGAGCCCCGTGAGGGCTGATTTTTCAATGTAAGCACCAATTAAATTATTATGGATAAAAAGGTTGACTCGAACCTATAATTGTATATAATTTCGCCAGCTTTAAGGAACGACCTATATTTATGTTTACAACAACGATTTTCAATTTGCATTTCGTCCTGTTTTTTATAAGTAATAGCACTCTTTCAGCACGACAACCTGCATAAGCAGGTTATAAAATTACTCTTGAATTAAATAGGATATATTATGTCTACTACAACTACTGGTACTGTAAAATGGTTTAACGAAGCTAAAGGTTTCGGTTTCATCGAACAAGCAAACGGCCCTGACGTTTTTGCTCACTTTAGCCAAATCTCTGGTAACGGTTTCAAAACTCTTGCTGAAGGTCAAAAAGTTGAATTCGTAGTCGGTCAAGGCCAAAAAGGTCCACAAGCCGAGAACATCGTCGCTCTATAATAAGTGACCCATTAGCTTTACGCTAATCACAGCACCTAGCTGTCGATATCTAAGGTAAGACTTAAACGTCTTACCTTTTTTTATGCCTAAAATTTAAGAAATTTAGTCATTTCAATTGCACGATAAAAACGGCACTATTAATACCAATCTAGGTAAGTAAGTGGTCTACTTTTTTATGAGTATAAATAGATTAGGACAAGGCATTTCTTTACGTATGTAGTTATTCTCCATAGAAAAGAAATAACGCAGTCATCATCTATTTAGGCCATTAAAAATGATCAGGTACTTTGCTAGGTTGGTATAATGCTCTCTCGACCTATTAAAGAGTAAAATCAGTGCAACAGCAAGCAGATGCCTTGGCGGCATTAAGAATAACGCTAAGCTCGTATAGCGAGATTAGTGATCAAACTTGGCTGGACTTTAAAAGCATCACTACATTTAAATCCTTAGCGAAAAACCAGCTACTTTACCGTGCTGGTGATGTATTAAGCCGTTACGCCTACATTTATCAAGGACTAGTCCGAGCCTATGCAACCGATCATAAAGGCAATCTCTATAACAAGAACTTTTTTACCGAGGGTGCATTCCCAGGCTCCATGACCGCCTTGTTAACTGCCACGGAGTCACAACTTAGTTTTGAGTGCTTGGAAGATTGCTTATTGCTTGAAATCGACTTTTTAGCGTTCCGAAAATTAATGATTGAACGGGACGATCTTAAGTTATTTCAAATTTATTATTTAGAAAAAAACTGGCTGCTTGCCAAAGATGCCCGTGAAATCGCACTCGTTCAGCAAGATGCTACCGTGCGTTATCTCGATTTTATCGCCAACTACCCTGATTTGGTCGACCGGCTGCCCCAATATCACATAGCCGCACACCTTGGCATTACTGCCACCCAATTAAGCCGGATCAGAAAAAATTTATAATTTATCAACCTATGTAAATGCTTGATGGTCAAAGACTCTTTATGCTGTTTTAAAACCTAAATTGACCTATCAGGAGATCCAAAATGGATTTACAAACAGCACTGCCTACAGCGATATCTACAGAATTTACTACGACACCTGCCGCAGCACTAAAAGCAGCACTGCAATGGCGATACGCGGTTAAACAATTTTCGGCTCAAAAGCTAAGCGACAACCAAGTTAAACAACTATTAGAGGCAACCTGTTTAAGTGCCTCTGGTTATGGCTTACAGCCTTATAAAATTTTAGTGATTAAATCGGATCCGATCCGTCAACGCTTATTACCTTTTTCATATGGGCAGGAAAAAATTGCGACTAGCTCACATTTGATTGTTTTTGCTGGGGCGACTGTGCCAATCGATGTCACTGTTGATCGTTACATCGCTAAATTTACCCAAATAAATACTGACATGACACGTGATATCAATAGGGTGTCCGTTCATCTCAAATTAGCGTTAAGCTCGATGTCACCAGAGCAAGCCGTGCAATGGGCGAAGGAACAAACCTATATTGCATTGGGTAACTTGTTGACAAGCGCCGCCTTAATGCAGATTGATAGCTGCCCAATGACTGGCTTTGACAATCAAGGTTATGATTGTGTTTTAGGCTTAGCTCAGCAAGGGTTAACAAGCACGGCGATTTGCCCAATTGGCTATCGACATCAAGATGATGCACAGGCTACGCAGCCAAAAGTTCGCTTAGGTTACGATCAACTGGTGCAGGAGATTTAACATGAACCTGCTAGCGTTGTTGGCGTTTTCTGCGGGCGCGGCCATTGCTGTTCAGGCAACAATGAACGCGCAACTTGGGGTGTTACTCAAAAGTTCAATGGTAAGTACCAGCATCGCGTTTTTCCTCAGTTGTCTTTTTAGCACGGTGGCGCTGGTGGCCTTTACCAAAGAATATCCAGATTTGGGCGATGTTAAAGCAATTCCATGGTATTTATGGTTTGGTGGCAGTTTGTTAAGCGCATTTGCAGTGGGCATGTTTTATTATTTGATCCCGTTAATGGGCATAGGCACTATGATGTCTTACGCGCTCAGTGGTCAACTTATCATTGCGATGATATCAAGCCATTTCGGCTGGTTTAATCTGCCCGTTCAAGCCGTTAGTGTACAAAAAACGGTTGGTATTATTACCCTAATAATTGGGTTGTTTCTTATTAATTGGAACTCAAACTATGGACACTAATCAAGCAAACTTAAGCAATCTTGTTGGGCTGTGGCACAAATATGGTGCTCTAAGAATAACGGCTGGTGGCGCTCCCGACATGTTTAGTAATAGCAGTTGGCCTCATCGTTGTTGGCTTGATTTAGCAACGCCAAATAACATAGTAAATACGCCAAGTGATGTTAGCTTTGCTGCCATTGAAAAACCTAGTATTGCACCTAGTGTTGCGCCAATTGTTGTACCTATCTTTCCTGTCTTAACGGATACCACAGCCGTAAAATACAACACAAAATTAGAGCAATGGTTAATCACCAATGGCTGGCAGTGCCAGTTCGAACAAAGCGCGATGTGTTTAAATCTGGCAGGAGACAACAGGCAGTATCAAAATTACAGCCCCGTAACTACTACAGCAAGTAGACCCGATTTAACGATTAAGCCAGTTGTTACCAATGACGATGTCAACAACTGGGTCGCAATTGGCAGCGAAGCCTTTGGTTATCAAATTGACAAGGCTGTGATCCAACCCTTAGTTGATGACTCGAACATTGAGTTGCTGCTGGTGAGCCAAAGTGGCATCAATGTCGCTAGCGCGCTGTTGTATAAAACGGGCACCATTGTTGGCATTCATCAGATCGGGGTGGCACAAGCAGCCCAAGGCCAAGGCATTGCCCGCTGGTTAATGCAGCAACTGATTGAACGCGCAAGTAAAGGACAGGCCAGTGCCGTAGTATTGCAAGCCTCAATGGCGGGAAAACCTTTGTATGATAGCTTAGGTTTTAAGTCGCAGTTTGTGATTAAAAACTATCAAAAATAAACGATCAAAAATAAAATAAAGCCAAGTACGATCTGACGAAAGAGTATAACAAACATAGAGGTTACTGCATGTGTATAACTGTTGTTATAATTAATAGTTATGCACAGCTGTTTGGTTGAGGATAGAAATTCTCCGGAGTGGTATCAAAAACTTATCCACAAAAAGAACAATATTAGCCGTTTAAAATCTAATTTATGATTGAATCGACACCATATTAATCGTTTTAATTGGGGATATCTGCATGGCTTTCAACATAATAGCTCCATAACAATTCAATGGTTTCATTGTTCGATTGATAACCCAGTTGCTGGGTAAGTAGATTGAGGTTATCAAAATTATATTTGCTAATGCTCATTTGGGTAGTGCTAGCATTGAATCTACTTTTATAGACTCGGTACTGATTCAAAAATTTTTTATACGAAGGCAATTTAAGCAAAGCTTTTATATTGATCAGCGTTTGCTTACGATCTTCTAGAATAAAGAGCGCAGAAAAATCCTCGATACTCATTGGCGCGCTAATTAAATGCTCAGAACAATTTAAATAACAATGTTTGGACTGATTAATAAATGTCGACCAAACGTTATCGTTGCTATCATTAGTGCCTGTGCTTGAACTAATATTAGTATTGGGGAACGTCATGTGCATTCTTGGTTATTATTTTTACGTCATTATACCGGGGTCATATAATAAATATCAAAACATTACTGTAATGCTGATGGCACGAATATAGCTCAGATGAGCTAACGGACTAACTACGCAAGGAGCAAAGATTAATGAACGACTACCAATCAACAGCTTGGGACGGCGAGGCGCCTAGCAGTTGTGAGCTTGTTGACGACCCATATAACATTCTAACAACAATACCCGTACCATCTAAATTTAACTACCGCATGAGCAAGCTACGTACGTGGCTCTACGTTATATTTGGTATTCTCCTATTGATAGCTTTCTTCTTCGGTATAGTAGGCAATGCTTTTGCCAATGGTTTTTATTGGCACCAGATGGTTCAAGAGAGAGAGAGTTTTATATTTTTTATAGCTTTTTGGGCAATGCTACCCTTACTTTATATTTGTGGTTACTTTGGGGAACAGTACAGTAAGAAATATACCCAATATGAACAATTTAAAACGCCAATCTCACAACAAATTCATACAGCGACTTCTAGACATACACAGCTAGCATTTTTGAAAGCTTACCCTGCATTACCAACCAATATCCTTGACCTAAAACGGCTTGTACCCAGTAAATGGAAGAGTCATGGCTTTAAAGACAAAAAAGGAAACGCAAAGTTTTATTGGGATAGGAAGTACTTAAAAGGGTATCGTCTACGCCAAACACCACTCAATCGAAAGATTATGTTTGCAAACCTGCCAAATCAGTTATTTGTATATATCGGGTGGCCGCTGATTTTTTATCAATTAACAATCCAAGAGGTTTTTTTGCCAGCCTATATGATCATTATGGCCTTAAGTGCCGTGTTATTTATCACTCGTGTACTGACTAAACACAGTGGCGAGTCTTATGCCTATTTAACCTTTAGCCGTTGTGACGGTTATGTTACTTACCGAGATGAGGATAAAGAATTATGGAAGTGTCATATTTCACAAATTAATGCTTATGCAGTTTCTGAAGGCTCTAATGTGAAGAATGAGACATTAGGTTCATTGAAACTCGTTCCTAGAGCTCCTATCGGTGCTCCTCGAGAGCAAGCCTATATGGGGGAGTGGGCAAGCAACGATGCCCATGATGCTATTGAATTGTGGTTGGTTATTTTAAACTTTATGGATGTAAGTCACGCGCTGCCATTTGCTATTCCACTTGAGAATTCGCGCAATGACGACTTTACAACGCAAAATTATGAAGCCGCTGGAGACCTTGAAACATTGCAACGACTAAGACGATTATCTGATGAAAAATACATCTCGATGTTAGAAACCCATGGTGGATTTGACTCGCTGATTGTACCCGAACTATTTGTTGAGCAATAGAGCCGCTATTAACGCTGCTATCATTAGTTTAGTCGGTGACAAATGAACAATGAGATTTAACAGCACTGACGCCATGGAATGTATTGCTCGATTACAGCTCAAAGTATGCGCAACTGGTTAGTTGTGCGTTTACTTTCAAAGCTAAAACCAAATATATTCTTAGACCAATAACTTATTTTTTGTTGTCCCCAATCGAAGTTAAGTGTTCGACACATTGACTCCAACTAAAGTGGAAACATCACGTCAAATTTGCAAGAGGTTAGCAACAATTACGAAGCTTCGTCCTTGAACAAGCCAAAGCTGGTACAAGGACGTCGGATGACTAAGTAACCTGAATACCGGATAAGCGAAGTTGCCCAATAACGCTCTTTTAGCGCCTTGATATTCACTAAAATTTCGTCACTGGAATTTATAGTTTCCGTAATACCTTTATTTCAATGGGTTACAAAATTTTTATTCAGAACTCAGGTTAAGTAATACAACAACTTTATACCAAGCGCTAACAAAGTGTAGCTATTGTGCTTTATCAATATATTTTTTTTATAAATTAGCCTCGTGAATATCGATTAAGGTTGATAATGGGTTGTTTTATTCGTGTATAAAGTTAATATTATTTAAGGCGTTGCGCGGTAAAGGATGATTTTATGGATAAATAATTCTTCCAGAGCAATATATTTTTACGACAGTTAGTTGTTTTCTGGTTGTTAGCCGCTAATATTAATTGATTATTTTTGATCAAGGCTGTGATTTTATAGATGGCTAATGATTCGTGCTTAATATTTAATCAACTCCCAGTCAGAAATGATAAGTAAATCAATTGTAACGAGCAGTTAATCGACGTAATTGTTATTTTCGTATTACCATACTTAATGAACATGGCTATATTCAGAGAATAATAAATATCACTTAGGACAAGCAACTCCCTATAAAATTGATTGAAACATTAACAAGAGTGATTTTTATTGACAATTTATTGTTGTTAATGTTTATTACACCCAATCAAAACAGGAATCAACAGACAAGGAGGTCAATTTGTCTAATACCACAACCGAAACAGGATTAAGCTTTTCTACCCTAGTGCAGGAAAGTAATAATCAAATTGCAGAAATAAAAAAGCAACAAGTTGCTAAAATCACACCTACACCACGAAATATCGCATTCATTGTAATGACTGTGGGCGGGCTTTTGTTTGCTGGTGCAATGGCAATGCAAATTATCACTGGGATCCTAGCCTTGGTTTTCAGTGTTATTGCCGGCGTTGGTTTGTTCTTAGGCTTACGCTTTTTAAAGGCTGCCGATCCTCTGATCAAGCAACATACCCGCAACTACTTGCTTAGCAAGATGATTGATAACGCTAAAAAGTACAAAATAGAAACATTGACTCAGTTAGTTTTAACATCAGAAGAGCGTTTAAAAAAAGCACGTAAGGCACGTGACAAAATGGGTGGTTATGTTGGCAAGCTGCAAGGAAAACTTGAAGAAGCAGCTCAAGATGCACCCAGCTACAATCGCAAAGTTGAAATGACTGAAAAAGTTAAACAGGCATACGATCTTGTTGTTCGAAATGTTGAACGTGCAGGCGAAGCGCACAAGTCTCTTTCTCTTAAGGTAACCGATTATAAAGAAATGGCTGAATTTTCAAATGTTGCAGCCGAAGCTATGGAGTTTGCATCAGCTAATAGCGGCAACAAACTTGAAGAAATGCTTGGTATGGAAGCATTTGCAACTATCGAAAATGAATTCCATGAAGCTATGGCTACTATCGATAACTCTGTTCGTGACTTTGAACTCGACGAAGAGTAAGGATTACTAAAATGTCTAACAAATCAGGACAGTCAGCTCCCAAAGCTGAAAAAACGACAAAAATAATGCAATGGGCATTAGGTATTATCATGGTGATTGGCATCATATTTGGAGTTCTTAACTTCATGATTGGTGATAACCAAGAGTCGGATAGCGACTATGAGTCAGACCCATACGGTAGTGCACCAACACAGCAAGATTCACCATTTTAATTCTTTAAAAGAAAAAGGACTCTCTTACCATGAAAAAAACAAGCGTAAAAATACTAGCAATGGGGCTGGTGGCCTCACTGGTAGCGCCGGCAGCATTGGCAATGCAAGATATCAAAGTAGGCTCAGGTGGACCCAAAGGCAACTACTTTTCAATGGCTAAAGATATTGCCTCATACTGTAATGAAGAATTATCAAACTCTGATATTTCGGTTCACAATACCGGTGGCTCAGTAGATAACCTATTGGGTATGCAGAACAAGCGTTTTAATATCGGTATTGTTCAAGAAGATGTTCTGCAGTATCACGCAAAACGCTCACCGAGCAAAGTAAATAAAAATCGAGTAAAGGTAATTTCCGGGCTGCACAGCGAAGCCGTTCACCTGTTGATCCCAAAAGGCTATCAGCCGAAATCAGGCGACAAAAAAGGCTACTTTGATAAATTCTTTAGCAAAAAATCAAGTTCAACACCTAAGATTGAACTTAATATGCTCAAAGGCCAAACTATCGGCTCATGGGGGGGCTCAATTGTTTCAGCTGAGGCACTTGGTTACTTCTTTAACTTAAATCTAAATGTTGTACAGGTTCCCAAAGACAAACAAGTACCAGCAAGCAATAAAGTACCTTTATTACTTGTTGGTGGCCACCCATATAAAGTTGTTGAAGAGTATTTAGCATCTGGACAGTGGCTCTTAGTTTCACTTGACTATGATAAAATTTCACAAACAGCCAGTTTCTATTCACGTGAAACTGTAAACTACAAAATCAATGGTAAAGTCGTTGGCACACCAACAATTGGTGTCCGTGCATTACTATTAGGTAAGTCGCTGCGTAAGAAAAGCCGCAATTTGGCAATGACAGAAATCGCAACATGCATCAACATGAATGCAGCCGACTTAGCAGATGATCCAGAAACGAACCCATTATGGAACAGTGTTTTTGACTACATCGAAGATGAAGAACAAGTAGATTGGTCTTACTTCCCGCTTGATGAAAGCAAGTTGAATGAAGAATATTAAACTTACCAAGCATCAATATTAATGATGAAGCCTTGAATTATTTCAGGGCTTTTTTTTGTATATTCAAACTAACATTTAACTTAAATCATCCTATATAACTCATTAAATATCGAAGCTGCGGCTACCAGCATAGCATTTTGGTACAAAGGTTTTCTTAATGTATGAAGCTAAGATTATTTATAGCTTAGTGTAAGAAATAGATGATATTACGGATATAATTTTGTCCTACTATATTTTTTCTAATTAAAAAATGATTACGTGCACGATCTATCAATACAAATTAAAGGTAAGTCGATGAAAACTTATAACGAGCAATATTATTTTATATTTAATAATTACAATAATACTCCTTCCTATCTGACGCCATTTCGCAATACTCATGAACGCCGCTGGTCGTATAAAAAGTTATCAATATCTGGTGGACCGGTATATTTTGAAAATGGATTTAAGGAAAAATATCAAAACGTAGGTAAAAAACACCCAATAAACGACGTAATGGCAATTTCTGGCTACTTTTTAGTGCACAAACGAATCCAAGAGAAAATGCAGCTATTGCAAATTGACAATATGCAGTTTTTTCCTGCTGTTTTTCCTGCTGTTTTTGTTGATGATGACGATGATTAGCATGAGCAATATATGTTATTAAATTTCTTCGGTACTTTGGATTGCTTGGATATTGATAAATCGGAAATATACATTGACGACGATGATGACGAACGTACGGTAAAACGATTTTATCTATCTCAGAATGTATTAGACAACATTGAGGAAGAAAAGCGTCTTATCTTTAGCATTGCCAAAACAGATCACAATTATACGTTTGTACATCAAAAAATTAAGAACCTCTTCGACGAAGCGAATGCAACAGGAGTTAAATTTATAAAAGTTAGCGAATATAAAAGTGGCAGTGAATACGATCAATAAATAAAATCAATGTAAGCAGCAACTCGGGAAAACTGGTAGGCGTCTTTTTACTGTTGTTTAGCATGAGTTTTATACAGTGAGCTGCTGTTTAAACTACACTGTTTGGGTGTTGTTCAAAGGAGTAGGAGTGATGACTCGTGCCAGAAACAGCTTAATTGATTTAACATCAACGTCTTATTACCACGTGATTAATCGGTGTATAAATGTAGTGGTACAGTGAATTTGGCCACCTAACTAGAGGTGATATACTCATCTCGTATTAATTTAGGTGACACTATGAGCCAAGTAAGAAAACCGCATTTCAAACCCGAATTTCGGTTAGAAGTAGCA